>ULPP01021262.1_pt1 | contig 14196 bp, 6 predicted proteins | sample 1953531 | NCBI WGS metagenome assembly ULPP01 (sample SAMEA4835630, study PRJEB28245) | human gut metagenome | biome: gut microbiome; material: fecal sample | place: Denmark | collected 2008
ATCTGCATACGTTTGCTGCCTAACAACTCTTTTCGACTGCAAAATACAAAAAAAAATAATGAACCAAAGATTTTTATTAAGCAAAAAATAGCAAGCTAAGGATTGCCTAACAAAAAAATTGGTTTTATCATAAAGTAGTAGCATAATGTTTAATTGGGTTTAATTTTACTGACAATAAGTTTAATTCAGTTTAAAATATCCATCAAAAAGTTCTATCTATCAATCATTTTTTGTACTTTTGCACTTGAAAACAAAGAGGCTTATACCTCCGCAACATGTATAACATTTTAAAAAAGGAGAAAACATGAAAAAGTTTTTGTTTTCTATGGCTTTGGCATTAGGTGCTATATGCATGCCAAGTCAAGCAAATGCGGCTGAAATGGCTTCGCCAGTAGTTAACCCTGTAAAAGCTGCGGCTCCAGTCAGCTTAGCTTCAACAGAAGATGATGATGTCGTCATCATCATTATAATTATAGAGCAACCTGATGATGGTGGTGGTCTAACGACCTTATAATGTTCACTACTGTTTTTATCAAGCTGTGACTTTTAAATCATAGATGAGAGTAAGCGTTTTTAACATATTAGAACGCTTACTCTCTATTCAAATTAAGAAAAAATGTTATGAAAAAAATATTACTCTCATTTTTGTGCTTCTGTTTTTGCTTGTTAGTTTCTGCGCAGAAAGTAGGATTGGTCATACAATATAATATGGCTATGCAAATTCCGAAGAAAGTCTATGAGATGCCTGATTTAAGTAAAAGACAATTGGTTATAAACAAATTGTTAAACCAACACCAGACTTATACATTGTTTACGAATGGCAATGAATGTGCATTTTCAGCAATGGGCATTGATAACAATGTCATCAAGATTGAAGGTAATGGCTCATGCTATACTAATATGAAAGATAATAAAGAGATAAGCATAAAGAAGATAGTTGATAAGCCTTTCATTGTGTCTTCTGATACCCTAAAAAACGAATGGGACTTGTATCTCGATGAGACAACAGATGTGTTGGGCAAGAAATGTTCGAAGGCTGTAAATAAAAAGTATCATTCTGTAGTTGCTTGGTTCTGTCCAGAAGTGCCATCTTCTGTAGGTCCTTGTGGATATATTGGCCTTCCAGGAGCGATTCTCCGCTTGACAACATCAACTGCGATATATGAGGCAACAAACATCTTGCCAACAAAAGAAAAAGTCAAGATAGAGTTACCAAAAGGAAAGATTATGCAGAAGCAAGCTTTTGAAAAGTTGCAAAAAAAGAAGATTGAAGAACTGCAAAGTAATGACAGCGGCAAAGGTAATGTCATTGTTTTGTAGTGTAGGATAAAACCAAAGAAAGTATGGGACATTTAAGAAGTTTCGTTTTATGTATGCTGATGTGCGTATGTAAATTTTCTATAGCACAAAATATATCGGGTATGGTTGTTGACGCACAAAACACAGCCATACCCTATTGTACTGTTACATGTTCACAAGATAGTGTGGCACATTCCATAATCTCGTATGCAATAACAAAAGACGATGGGTCATTTACTATCCAATCCCACAAATCGTTGTCCTCATTTTGGTTGACAGCAAGATGTGTCGGATATGCAACACTGAGAATACATTATAAAGAAGTGCCGACAGCCCCATTACGCTTAGTGATAGAAGAGGATAGCTATACTTTGTCAGAAATAACGGTAAAAGGAAGAAACTTAGGGGCGAAAATCAAGAATGACACAATTGAATTTAGTCCAGATGTGTTTAAAAACGGAAGTGAACAGAACATGAGCGATGTCATTAAAAAGTTGCCAGGAATGACTGTTGATGAGTCGGGAAATGTTTCCTACCAAGGGAAAAAAATAGATAAGTTCTTGGTCAATGGCGAAGATGTGCTTTCTACAGGAGGACATGCACTAAAAACTTTGTCTGCAGACTTTGCTTCTGGTGTGGAGCTACTGAACAATTACAATGACGGAAATGTCGGAAACTCTTTCAATTCAAAAGAGACAACTGCACTGAACCTTATTAATAAAGACTTACACAACAAATGGGCAGGAAACTTTACAGAAGGGGGTGGTGTTAAGAACAAGTTTGACAGCAAGAACTCAGCTTTGAAGATGGACAAAAAAGTTTCTGCATCCATCATTGCAAATGCTAACAACACCAATGAGACAGTTTTCTCTATAATGGACTATCTCAATGCCAATGGCGGTCTTACAGGAGTAAAAACAACCAATGGATTTGCGCAACTGAGCCTTTCAAGTGCAGAAAGAAATGTCTTGATGCCAAGCAATGACGAATACAAAAGGACTTCTGGCATCGGTAATGTCAACTTAACATTGAAACCGACTTCGCACTACAATGCCACGATAGGTGTCATCCACAATGAAATGGATGCAAAGTCTGCTTTGTCAACGGAACAACATGTAAAGGTGGCGCAGGAAGTTATACGTAAGTCAACAGAAGAGAATGGCAAGAAAAGAGGTAACTTTAGTTCATTTAACCTCAGTCAAAAATGGGATGTCAATCCATATGCAAGTTTGCGTTTCCAAACGAAGTTGGCATATAGCGACATGAGAAACAATATGTCTATCATGGATTATTATAACAATAATTCCGATAGAAATGCTGACAATGACAAGAACAAAGGATTTAATGTATTACAACAGGTAAACTTAAATTCATTGATAGGCAAAGGCCTGCTTTATGGAAGTGTAGATTTCGCTTTTTCTAAATCAGAAAGAAACTTGGATGTTCTTTCCTCTTATGAACTGCCTAACGAATACAAACAGGCAGATGATTCTTACTATATAGATAAAGATTTGAAGAAGCTAAATGTGGCAGGTGCTGTAGGCTATGTATTTCCTATTTTCCATAAAATCAACTTGAAATGGGAATTGTCTGGTCAGAACTCCGATTCATGGATAGACCAAAATGTAGATAGCGAACACTTGAACAGTCACAATTTCGGGATTTATGGAGGACTTATGAAGAACAAAGGTCTCTTTAGGTTTGATGCTGGTGTTAGATTTTCTGATTATGGGAATAGCACAAACATCAATGGACTAGTGACAAAGTCTGTAACCAAGTGGGAGCCATCCTTTGCGACAGAATTACGTTTCAGTCAGCAACACTCCGTTGCTTTTGGGCTGAGTTACAAATATGTTCCAACCGATATTGAAGCACTATCGAGACTGTCTGTCATCAATAGCTATGATGAGGTTACAGGTGCTTCCTCATATACAAAGTTAGGCTACAATGCACTGAACATGAATATTGCTTATAAGTTGTATAGTTTGTATAGCAGAACGACTATATATACATATTTGACTTACGAGAAGGCAGATAACACCGAAATGCTGAACTATCAGAATGACGGTTTGTTGCACAACCAAAATTATATGGATGGAGGAGAAAAGGAAACTGTAAGTGCAACTTTATATGCCAACAAAGGATTGGGCAATTTGCCAATTGATGCCAAACTGACCACCACATTTTTGTGGAATCGAAACGAAATCGCATACAATTCCATTCCATATAAAATGTTGATAGGGAGTTTAAAGACTGACTTAGGCTTCGCCTCACGTTTTAAGATTCCTTTCAATGTTGAAATTGACGGTTTGTACAACAAGTTGACAAATAAAGTTACCGACTTAAACATCGATTCTAGTGACAAGGAAATTGGTGGAACTGCAAAACTAATATTTGCGAAGAACAAGTTCGCCAGTTTTGTTACCGGCAAGTGGAACAAGATTGAGAATACAAGCGGAAGTAAGATATTGCGAGATATTGATTTTTCCATTTCCTATAAAATCAAGAAATTCACATGCAAACTTTCTGGTACGAATATCTTTCACCTTAACGGAATCAATTGGTTAAAACAAAATGTTACACCAACTTACACATCCTATGTTAGATACAAACAACATTCTGGAAATGTTATGTTGTCTTTAACATATCAATTATAAAAGCAACAAAGAGGCAGTTTACCCTAATATAGTAAATATAGTAAGCTGCCTTCTTTGTTCTTGTAAAAAGTATATTAAGGTTTGAAACAACACTGTGTTTGTAACCTTATATTATTCCACTGTTCCTTAAACCATTCAACTAAAGGTTGTCTATTTATATACAAAAAACATCAAGATACCCCTATATATAATAAGGTGTCATAACCGACAGACGGAGCGTGCTTGTTTTCCAACTATGCTTTGTTCTGTTTCTATATTCTTTGTTTCGTGTTTTTCAGCAGTATCTTGCTCCTGTGGTGGTGCCAATTCTAACTGTATTTTTCTATCCAACGCCGCCAGTTCCGCTTTCAGACCTTTCAGTTCTTCCTCTTTTTTCCAAGTCTTGCCAGCTATCTCTTCCAGTTGCGGTATTTCCTTTTCCAAAGCCTTGCATCTTGAATCATACTGCTCAATGTAGCTTGGTATCTTCTGCAAGGCATTCAGAAAGTTGTTTGCCGCTGCTATCGGGTCCGACTTGGCGATGTGACCGTAGTTGTACTGGTACTTGTAATTGCCCTCGACAAAAAAGCGGTTGTCAACAAATGGAAGACCATTCTCGAAACTTGTCTCGCTGACAATCTTGACAGGGAATCCGTAGATTTCTCCAATCCGCTTGTATTGTCCGCCAGTTGTCTCTTTCTCCGCCAACATTTGCAGATGCTTTCCTATAACCTCTAAGTTCGTGGACTCCACACCATCAAGAGTGATGAGGTTGAGGATGTTGCCGTCCTTGTCTTTCTTGGCTTTGCCCATAAACTTGCCGTAGTCCTCGGTCATTCCCTTGAGAGAGGCTTTGTTGTTGCCCAGCTCTGCCGTCTTTGACTGCAATTTTGTTTCTGAGTCACGCTTGCCCTTGTTAAACGATTTGCGCTCACCCTCCAAGGATGCAATCTTCTTTTCCAGCTTCGCCTTATCAAGCAAGTCGGTATTTCCGGAGAGAATAGCCATATACTCTGAAAAATTCATGCCCGATTTCTCGTCCATCGCTCCCTCGTCAATGGTTCTCGCTCCCAAGGCTCCGCTTTTCAACTGCGAGATAAAAGTCTGCTTGCAGTGCAGGAGGTTGAACTTGTAAGAGTCAAGCGACTTTTCCACCGCATAGATGATGACATCCACCTTATTGTCGGCATACAGCTTGGCAATCTCGTTACCAGCACGCACACCTCGACCGTCACGCTGTGCCAAGTCTGACGGTCGCCACGGTGTGTCCAAATGATGAATAGCAACACACCTTTTTTGTGCGTTTACACCTGTGCCCAACATGGATGTGGAGCCGAATAATACACGCACTGAACCCTCGTTCATGGCTGCTATCACCGCCTTTCTTGCCCTCTCGTTCTTGCATTCCTGAATGAAGCGAATCTCTGACGAGGGTATTCCATAATCCTCTATCAGCTTACGCTTGATTTCAGAATACACGTTGAATTCCCCAGGTCTGTATGTGCCAAGATCTGAGAATACGAACTGTGTGCCCTTGTAATTGTCATAGCGTTTGTAATAGTCCGCTATCATCTTGGCACAATGGCTTGCCTTGTTGTCGGGATGATCCTCACAAGTCGGGTCTATCATGCGCATATCGAGAGCCATCTTTCGGGCATAGTCTGTGGCTATGAGCATCTTTGCCTTCTCTTCCGTTTCCGACAGTGGCAGTCTGCCGAGGATGGTGGCATCACCTGTCTTGGCAAACTCCATCAGCTTTTGGATGAAATCTTCCTGCTCTGGTGTCGGCGGTATGTTATGAAGGATCTCGTTCTTCTCCGGTCTGTCCACACCAACTGCCTCCGCCGTGCGATAGTCGGTTATCTCGTTGTAGAAAGCAGCAAGCTCCGGTACTTTGATGAAGTATCGGAAACGCTCCTTCTGTACGATGTTGTTGGTGACGTTAAACTCGAAGTCGGTAGTCTTCTTGGCGAAGATTGCCGCCCACGCATCGAAACAGCGGATGTCCTGACGCTCCAGTTCCTTGGGGCGCAGGTACTTGAAAAGCAGATACAACTCTGTCAGTGAGTTACTGATAGTTGTTCCCGACAGGAATGTCGCTCCCAGATCTCTGCCTGTCCGTTCCTGTATGGTACGGATAGCAAAGAGCATGTTGAGCGCCTTCTGGCTTCCCTCGCTGTTGCCGAGTCCTGCCACACGGTCGTGACGGGTGTTGAACATGAGGTTCTTGAACTGGTGACTCTCGTCCACAAACAAGTGGTCGATGCCCATCATGCGGAAGTCCACCACATCATCGGTGCGCTGCTCGATGCTGTAGGCTATCTTCTGCAACTTCACCTCCAGATTCTGCTTTCGCTTTTCCAAGCCTTTGAGCATTCCCCTCGACACGTCTTTGCCCTGCGTGCGTATCACTTCCAGATTCTCCTCCACAGTATCAAGCTCAGCCTGCAATATCTGCCGCTGGAGTTCTGGCGATTGCGGTATCTTCCCGAACTGGTCATGCGACATGATTACACAGTCATAGTCGTTGTTCTTGATGTTGTTGAAGAAACTGACACGGTTCTTGGTGGAAAAATCCTTCTCCGAGGCATAGAGTATCCTCGCATGGGGGTAAGCTGTCTGATAGGTGGCAGCTATCTCCGCGACATTGGCTTTCAGCCCGATAATCATCGGCTTGTGAGCCATACCGAGACGTTTCATCTCATGCGCAGCCATGCACATGATGAGGGTCTTGCCAGTTCCAACCTCATGGTCACATATCCCGCCGCCGTTCTGCAAAAGCATCCATACACAGTCCTTCTGACTTGGGTACACACTCTTGACACCATACTTTCCGCCAAGGGCTTTCAAGTCCAAACCGGGGAAGGTCTGGTGAGAACCGTCATACTTCGGACGCACGAAGCAGTTGAACTTCCGGTTGTACATCGTTGTCAAGCGTTCCTTAAAGGAGTCAGACTGCTCCTCCAGCCATTCAGTGAACCCGTTGCGGATTTCGTCAATCTTGGCATTGGCAAGCTGTATGCCCTCGCTGTCACGCACCTTGATGTCGTTGCCGTGTTCATCCTCACCGATGCTCTTCATCATGTCGGGACAGGTGTTGTGCAGGGCATGTTTCAGAAGACTCATGCCGTCATAGTGGCGGTAATATCCCTTCACCATATACTCATCCGTGATGGCCATGGTCTTCATACTGCATTTTGCCGAATATTCGTCCATGCTGTCGGAATAGACGATGCTGACCTGTGTATTGAAGAGGTGACTCATGTAAGCGGAATACACACCTGTAGGTATCCAACGCTCACCGAAGTTGAAGTCCAGGTCCTCAAAGGCTATCGGTTCGGGAATGCTTGCCTTCAAGGCTTCCAACGACTCCCTCACGATTGCATAGTCGGGATTTTCCTTCAGCCATTCTTCTATACGCTCCGCTTTCTCTATTACATTGCCAGCAATGAAGCGGTCGGCAATCTCGTAGCCATCTATGAGCGGATTGTAATAGATGCGTCCTTTAAGCGCTTCCGTCAGTTCCTGTTCCGGCATATCCGATAATTCAGTCATATACGGCAAGTCGATACGGCCGAACTTGTTGAGCGAGGCGGTGAGCGCTTCCTCTGGAGAATCCACATGACTGACCTCGTCAAGCGAAAAAGAGACCGGGTGGTCGAAGATGTCTGACTTTGTGAACTGTCCGTTTTCCACCCGTTCCAACGACAGCATGTCGCGCCCTGAGGCATCCATAAGGATGAACTTCACGTTCTGCTTGGCATTGAGGTTGCCGAAGCGGATGAAGAAAGCGTCATAATAGACATTCAGACTCTCACGCATCTGCTTGTTTTCCGTCTGTTCTTCCGCTTCATAGGTGTAAAGTTTCTGATAGGCATCACGGAGGGCGATATACAAGACTGCCTTTTCTTTCTGCTCCATATTCAGATCCAACGGCATGAAGGTAGCACCATACTTGGTAAGGTCTTTCAATACACCGATGGTTCTGGCAGAGTCGAGCACCATAGAACCCTCACGATGAAAACTTTCCAGTTTCTCATCAAATGGACGGGGCTTCATAGCATCCTCTTTCTTCTTTGCCAGCTCTTCCCGCTTTCTTTCTTGCTCTTTTTGCTGTTCCCGCTCATGATTTGTTTCTTCCAATGTGTTCTGAGTCTTGGAATCTTCTTTTGGCTCATTCCCTTTCGAATGTCCATGCCCGATTTGAGCTTTGAGAACTTCTATCGGTTCCATCGGCGGTTTGAACTTCGGATCAAGCGTATCTTCAACGCCCAAAGCCTTGAGTTGTTCCTGACGGTGCAGTTCCGCCTTTTGGCGCAGCAGCACCCTGTCTTCGGGAGCCATGGTCATCATCATCTCGTAAAAGCCGTTGATTGGCGGATTCTCTTCCCAAGAGATGCTTGCGTATGGCTCATCCCCAGGCAGGATTGGTTTTGTCTCCTGTGCTGTTTCCTGCTCTTTTGTATCTGTCAACGAAGGCTTTTCTTCTTTTTCCACAGGCTTTGTCACAACTTCAAACGTCGGATTGACGCTTTTTACCAACGGACTTGCTTTCTTCCTTGACACTTTCTTGGCGGCAGCACCCACTGTTACCTCTGCTTTCTTCTTCGTAAAATGGACAGTCTGACGGTTTCCTTCTTCCATTCCCCAAAGGTCAAACAGCGTCATTTGGACTGGCGGCTGCTGATGATTGGACTTTGGGGATAGCTCAGCATCATCAGTAGGCTTTTCCTGCTTTTGCAAGGATACTACCGTATCGTTCTGCTTTTCCTCAATAGACGGCTTCATCTTTTCTGTTTCTTCAACCTCCTTAACTTCCTCAGCTTTTGTTTCCTCTATCCCCAAGTATCGGTTCAAATTGAGGTTCTTCTTAAAGTCTTCATGGAGCATCTTTCGCAAATCATCTGCAATGCCTTCCACGCCATCCTCATGCGTGTATATCATTGCAGGTTTGCCGAATGAGTCAGTATCCAACTTTGCTGTTGTATGGATAATGCGTTCCGGATGCTCCAGAAAGTAGTTGTTTGTCGGAATGCGGTTCTCGTCATTATAGACGGTATCAAGCAGGTTGTCGTCTCCTCGCAGCGACTCCTTTTGGCTGTTTTTCTGGAGGATGATGAGGTCACTGCCCACTTCCGTATTGGCATTTTCCGTGAACAGGTTGTTGGGAAGACGAATCGCTGACACGAGATCTGCATGATAGAGCATCATAAAACGCGCGGCACTGTTGTTTTTGGCATTCAATACGCCTTGTGAGGTGATGAAGGCAACCAATCCGCCGTCCCTTACCGTATCAAGAGCCTTGACAAAGAAGTAGTTGTGTATGCGTCTGGTAACAAGTGCCCTCATGCCTTTCATGGCTGTATAGGACGGATCAAATACGGCAACATCGCCAAAGGGAATATTTGAGATGGCGAGGTCGAAGTAATCATTGAAAGGCTTTTCTATCTTCTCGAATCCCTCTATGCGCACTTTCTGCTCCGGGTGCAGATGGTGGAGTATCTTTCCTGTAAGCAGGTCTTTTTCAAACGCCATAATGTCTGCCTTGGGATTGTTATCCAAGACGGAATCGACAAAGGCACCAATGCCTGCCGAGGGTTCAAGTACCTTTTCGGGGATAATCTGATGCTCTTTCAACACATCCGTCAGAGCCTCTGTAACGGCTGACGGCGTGTAGAATGCCGTGAGGACAGACTGTTTCAGACTGTCCATCAACTGTTTGTACTCGCTTTCATTCTTGCTGTTTTCACGGATAAGTCTATGCAGCTCCACTGTTGGAGCAAACAATTCAAGGTCTGACTTTGCCCAATGGACGGCATCCGCCAGTTCCCTGGCAGGGTTCAGGATGCACTTCAATCCCCCGAATCCGCAGTAACGCTCCAGAAGGAGACGCTCACGGGCGGTCGGCGTGCGCTGTTCCCTGTCAAGGATGAATGCTGTCTCTATCGCCTTGATGTTGTCGTTCAGACGTTGTTTTCTATTGTACGCCATTTGACTCTATGAAAAGGGCTACGGCTCCCGTCAACTCTGTATAGAGCTGGTCATAGTCCGGTGACTGGGCAAAATCGTCATCGGTGAGGTCGTAAATGGAATACACGTTATCAACCAAAGGCAGGAGGTTCTTGACAAACGCTTCCTGATCTTCTACTGCTACCTCCAGGGGAAACTCACTGTCAACAACATCATACAGGATGCTGTACTTGGAAAAGCGGAGACCTTTCAGCAATGCTGACATGGCAAGTTCTTGTGCAGCATCGGCAAAGAGGGCATCACGCCGTGCCTGCTCATATACTTCTGCGGCATGGTCTGCACGTTCGCGGATAAAGTCCGCATCGCTGGCTTGTGGAAAACGGTTCTCTCTGAGGTGGTTCAAGAGGTACAGTCCGTAATAGGACAGCTCTGTCTGTGCCTGTTTCTTTCTGTTCATTTGTCTGTTGAATGGATTAAGTGGTGAATAATAAACCGTGGATGGCGGTTGGTGTTAGTTGAAAGCAAGAAAAAGGCACTCGGTATCCCTCCGAGTGCCGCCACTTAATCCACAGTAAATAAAAGCATCCTGAATCAAGACACCATTTATGAACCATGTTTCGGTGGCAAAGGTACAAACTATTTCTTGTATCTCTTCACATTTCCTCGCTTTTCTGCTTTTTTGCGCTCTGCAAAGACGAATTTCGTGTTGAATTTCTCGTCAAAGGCAATGGCTGCGGAGAATGGTTTGCCTTGCTTGCTGGTGAAACCATTGAGCGTTCTGGTCTTGCCCTTGGTGAGCAAGTCGGTGATGTCGGCATCAGTGAGCAACTTTCCTGCTACCTGCTTGAACACTGGCATACCGCACTCCTTGTTGCTGCATCTTACTACCTTTCCGAAGAACTGCATGGTACCTTGCTTGCATTTAGGACACTGGCAGCCGGAATCCTTGTGGCTGAAAAGTCTGTCACAACCTAACAATTCCGCAGTGATTTCACGGGTATAACCTTCGATACTATGGGTGAACCCGTCTGCACTTGCTTCACCTCGTTCAATCTTGGCAAGTTCCGCCTCCCATTTGCCCGTCATCTCCACATTGGCAATCGCCATGTTCTTCACCACGGAATGCAGGGCGAGTCCTTTTTCCGTCGGCACAAGTTTCTTCTGCTGGCGCACCATATACTCTCGTTTGAGCAGGGTTTCGATGATGGCGGCACGTGTGGCAGGTGTGCCAATACCGCTGTCCTTCATTGCCTGGCGCATCGTATCATCTTCTATCTCTTTGCCTGCGGTCTCCATTGCTGCAAGCAATGTGGATTCCGTATGCAATGGCTTTGGTTTGGTCTTGCCCTCCGTGATGGTGCAGCCAGAAAGAGTGATATGCTGTCCTTCTTGCCAGTTGGGAATGACTTGATCCTTGACCTCATTGTCTGTTGCGTCTGCATCCTTGTACTGCCTGTTGTCCTTTTCCTTGAGCGACAACGCTCGCCAACCAGTCTGTCGGATGATGGAGCCGCTGATGCCAAACTCAACTTCATGATCCACTTGCGCCGTTACTGATGTGATGTCCTTGATGCAGTCTGCCGAGAACGCTTCAATCATCCGGCACAATATCATGTCATAAACGATCTTCTCGTCCTTGAAAAGACCAATGGCGGCATTTTCTGTGATGAGCAGAGCATGGTGATCGGTCACTTTGGCGGCATTCACGCTGTTCTTGCTGTAGTCCTCACTGCCAGGCAAGAGTTTCACTTTTTCTCCATATTCCGAATGATTCTCCAGATTCTTGAAGAGTTTGGGAAGGGTGGCAAATACATCATCCGAGATATAGCGGCTTGATGTTCTTGGATAGGTGATGAACTTTGCCTCGTAGAGCTTCTGGGCGATGGAGAGTGTATGCTCTGCCGTGAAGCCATGCTGGGAGTTGGCTTCTTTCTGCAAGGTGGTAAGATCGTAAAGGAGCGGTGCCTTCTCCACCTTTCGCTTGGTTGCGACCTTTGTGATGATGGCAGAACCGGTATCTTTCACCTTATTATATATGTCGGTTGCGGTGGCTTTGTCTGTCCATCGGTTGGCAGATGTGAACTTCAGTATATTGCCACTGTCTGCATCAACCACACCGAAGTGTACCTGCCAGAACGGTTTCGACTCGAAACGCTTGTGTTCCCAATAGCGTTCGCACACCATGCCAAGGGTCGGAGTTTGCACACGACCTACGGAATAGGTGCCACGTCCTGCAGCTATCGTTAGGGCTTGTGTGCCGTTGATGCCGACGAGCCAGTCTGCCTCACTTCGTGCCTTGGCTGCATGATAGAGATTGTCATACTCCTTGCCATCCCTGAGGTTCAGAAGTCCCTCACGGATGGCGGTGTCCGTAAGCGAACTGATCCAGAGACGGTCGAAAGGTTTCCTGCAACTGAGATACGCATAGAGGTATCGGAAAATCAACTCTCCCTCACGTCCGGCATCGGTTGCCACGATGATGCGCTCACTGCTGTCAAACAGCTTGCCGATAATTTTAATCTGGGCAAGCACACCTGCATCTGGTTTGTAGACGTTCTCAGTCTTGACTTGTCGGGGAACAAGAACGAACGGGTCGGGAATCACAGGCAGATTCTCTGCATGGAATCCCTTCATGCCGTAGGTTTCCGGCATGGCTGGCTGCACTAAATGTCCGAATGCCCATGTCACATAATAGCCATTGCCCTGCATATAGCCTTCCTCACGCTTGTCAGCTCCCACAATGTGGGCGATTTCCTTGGCTACGCTTGGTTTCTCTGCGATGATTGTCTTCATTGTCTGTTGTTTTTGTGACATCCGCAACCGTGGGATAGACGGTCGCAGATGTCGGTTGTTATAATGGATGATTAACTCTGTGGATCAAGTGGCGGCAACTACATCTTCACGCTTCTTGTCTTTCTCTTTGGCTTCTGTTCCTCGGCGTTCTGTTCCTTCTGCTGCTTTTCGTTCTTTGGCGCAGACTGTCCCGGACTCAGCGGATCCTTGGTGTGCTTGGTCGCCTCATGGGTCTTGCCCTGCTCATTGACGGCGACTTGTACCTTGTTCTCGTTGGTCGGAATCTGTTCCTTTGCCTGTTTGAGGTCTGGATTGTTGCGGTAGGAACGTGGCTGCATCTTGTCGAAGTCGAACTTCACATAGGCGGTATAGGTACCGCTGCCGTTCTTGTTGGGCACTTCCTTGATCTCGATGGTCTTGCCTGCCACATAGTCGTCCTTCTGCTGCTCGGTCAGTTCCTTCTTGAAATAGGTGTTGAGTCGGCGGATGGTCCCGTCCTCATTGAGCCAGTGGTTGGGATCTTGCTGCTTCTTCTGACCGCCCGCATCACCTTCCGCCTTCTGCTCCTGCTTGTCGGCGGTTTGCTTCTTGTCGCCATTCTGTTTCTGACCTTGCGCCTGTCTTGTGCTGCCAGGCACGAACTCCACGCCACGCTGTTCCACATTCACCTGCAACAGCGGTGTAAACTTGCGCCCGTTGGCAAGCTCAATCTCCTTGCGAAGCGGAATACCTGAGTAGAGCACTCTCTTGTCGTCCTTGGTAATAGGTGTCTTGCCGATGGTATCGGGTATGCGCACCTTGTTGGTAGGGATGTCAACAATCTCATTGGTGAGACGGTCGATACTGATGAAATGAGGACGCAGCTCACCTGTATTCTTGTCGGGGAAATCCACTACCTTTCCGAGGTTACCGTTCTGCAACAGGTTCTTCTTGTCCTCTGGAGTGAAGGTATAGCCTTTGTAAGCGACATCGAGTTTTGGCTCGTTGCGCACGAAATGTGGCACAAGTTGCAACTGGTCGTTATCGTCCTTGCGGAATGACAGACGGGCCTGTATCTCTATCTGTTCACCGCCGAAGGTCGGATTCACAATCACAAGCCCCGTCTTGCCGTAGTTGAGCAGGGCTTTCATATCCTTCTCATTCATACTATTGAAGTCTATGCCATATTTGGCACCAAGTTCCTGCAGGTTCACATCGTTACCGCTGATGAGGTTCTGCTTTACACCAGGAGCGGTCTGTGCCTGCTGTTCGGTTGCGGTCTGTTCTGGTTTCTGTTCCATGTCGTTCTCTTTTTCGTTGGTTTGTTCAGATGATACATTCTCTTTTTCTGTGTTAGCTTGCGTCTTGGACGCATCGTCCGATGATGCGGTTTCTTTCGCCTGACCTTCCGATTGCTTTGCCTCTTTCTCATAATTGGAGGTGTCAACCTTGTGGGCAGAAAGAATCTCCTTGTTAGCCTCCGGATCTTTCAGCAACTCCTTCATCACGCCAAGCAGGT
>ULPP01001327.1_pt1 | contig 13802 bp, 10 predicted proteins | sample 1953531 | NCBI WGS metagenome assembly ULPP01 (sample SAMEA4835630, study PRJEB28245) | human gut metagenome | biome: gut microbiome; material: fecal sample | place: Denmark | collected 2008
CGGCCGCGAATCGATAACTTTTCAAGCATCCCAGGAAAAGAATGCGGGATGAAGACTTGTTTTCATGGGAAGAAGAAAGACCTTTACGCGAATTGGTGCAGGGGCAAAACAGGGGAAACGAGCTTCGCAGAGTTTGCACGCCCTGAGAAAAAGAGATGGTTTCCGAAGAGGCGGTCTGATTCGCTGCGCATTTGCCGAATACCTATTCGAGACTCCGCGCCCTGTTTCCTGCCATCGGTTTTTGCGGGTGCTTCAAGAGCGTGCCACCGTCTTCACGCTCTACGCCTTCAACTAACAAAAAGCCGTTTTTGCAAGATAAAACTTTCACGAAATTATAATTCAAGTTAAACTCATAGCATTCTGATATTTTTTCTTGTAAATCGCTTGCATATAAAAAGCATCCATCGTATCTTTGCAATGTGTTTTTCATAGTATTAGATTTAAGGTTAACAAGGTTGGGATACAGAGGTATCCCATTTTTTTTGCCCAAAAGTCTGCCGCTGCGCAAGCAAAAACACGATTCTATACGAAGAAATGAATCTCCGCAAGCACTTTTAGGCCTCATCCACCCCCTTTCTTAACTAAAAATTACTACCTTTGCTCACACGCCACAGAAAAGGACAACTGAATCAAAACACCTGCATCTGGCGCGTTCACAAAAAACAAAACAGCAAAGCAAAAGATATGCGCAGTAACATCGCCATAATCCTGGCCGGCGGCGTAGGCAGCCGACTGGGCCTCAGCACCCCAAAGCAGTTTTTTAAAGTGGCCGGAAAAATGGTCATCGAACACACCGTTGACACCTTCGAAAAGAATCCACACATTGAGGAGATTGCCATCGTTTCCAACCCCTTCTATGTTTCCGACATCGAGAATATCGTGCTCCGAAACGGATGGAAGAAGGTGAAGAAGATTCTCAAGGGTGGCAAGGAACGCTACGACTCGAGTCTCTCGGCCATCCGGGCTTACTCGGGACGCGACGTCAACCTCGTGTTTCACGATGCTGTGCGCCCGTTGGTGTCGCAACGCATCATCGATGATGTCTGCGAAGCTCTCCAGACGTATGAGGCCATCGACGTGACGCTCCCCGCCGTCGACACCATCATCGAAGCCGACGGCGACCACATCGCCGCCATCCCCGACCGCTCACGCCTCCAACGCGGACAGACACCGCAGGCTTTTCGCCGCGATGTCATCGAACGCGCCTACGACCGCGCCCTGCAAGACCCGAATTTCAAGGTGACGGACGACTGCGGCGTGGTGGTGAAATACCTGCCGGAGGTGCCGGTGCATCTCGTGGCCGGAGAGGAGAGCAACATGAAACTTACCTATAAGGAAGACACCTATCTGCTCGACAAATTTTTCCAGCTACGCAAGAGCGAACTGCCCGAACAGACGGAGGGCACGCAGGAGACGCTGAAAGGAAAGGTGGCAGTTGTTTTCGGCGGATCATACGGCATCGGCCTCGACACGGCCAACCAGTTGCGAGAAGCTGGGGCACACGTCCACAGTTTCTCGCGCGGAACAACGCACACCGACGTGGGCAACCTCGACGACGTGGTGAAGGCGCTTTCGGAAGTGGCCCAAAAAGAGGGACGCATCGACTTCGTGGTCAACACGGCGGGCATCCTCAACAAGGAACCGCTCTGCACCATGGAATATGAAACCATCCAAAAGGCCGTCACAACGAATTATATGGGAACGGTCAACGTGGCCATCTCTGCCTATCCTTACCTCAAGGAGACACACGGCAAACTGGTGCTCTTCACCTCAAGCAGCTACACGCGAGGCCGCGCTTTCTATAGTATCTATTCGTCGACCAAAGCGGCCATCGTCAATTTTGTGCAGGCCGTTGCCCAGGAATGGGAACCGGCGGGCATCGCTGTCAACTGCATCAACCCGGAACGCACAAAAACGCCCATGCGCGTGCAAAACTTCGGCGTGGAGCCCGACGACACGCTCCTGCGCTCTGAAGACGTGGCGGCTGCCACGGTACGCTCCCTGCTGTCGGACTACACAGGGCAGGTCATTGACGTAAAGCGTAAAGTAACGGTAAAAAAATAATTTGAACAATTTTGAGGAAGTAAGGATTTATATTCTTATATCCTGTCTTTTTGCCGTTTTTGAAATTTGTCATCGGTCACATAGCCCGCTATGCTCCCTCTTCCAAATTCCAAAACCGACAAAAATACAAGTCAAAATTGATCAACTTATTCTTTCACCATTACTAAGAACAAACAATAACGCGCCTGCGTTCCTTACACCTTCTAAGGAGAATTGCACGATATGCAAAGCCAAGACAACCTCAACGAATATCTCGAACGCCACCGCCGCGCCATACAGCTCAAGCAGGTGGACATCCTACGCGAAATCCACCGACTCTGCCTGCGCCACAAAATCGACTACTGGCTTGACGGAGGCACGGCGCTCGGCGCAGTGCGCCACGGCGGGTTTATCCCGTGGGACGACGACATCGACATCGCCATGCGCCTTGAAGACATCCCGCGCTTCATCGAAGCGGCACGCAAGGAACTGCCGGCCCACCTGATGATACAGACGCCGGAGACGGATCCTTCTGTGCGACTGCCCATCTATAAAGTGAGAGACCTCAACAGTTTCATCGTGGAATTTGCCGACGATTTCACACGCCCGTACAACAAGGGGCTCTACGTTGACATCTTCCCCATGATGCCCTACCCCTCGTTCTCACGCAAATTCGTGAAGCGCGTGACGAAGGGCTACTGCCGCGCCAACGCCATTCTGCAAGCGCAACACTGCTATTCCTGGCGGGCCTGCGCCGAATTGTTTTATTTCGGCCTGAAGCGCTTCTGGTGTAAAACGCAATGGTGTGTGGGAGGACTCTTCAAGCGCAAAGACGAGTTTTATTCTAATACGCTCAACAACAACGGATACGGCATCATGCACCGCCGCGACAGCATCTTCCCCGTCAAAGAGATTGATTTTGAAGGGGAGAAGTTTCTCGGCCCGGCCAATCCCGACGCTTACCTAACGGACCTCTACCGCGACTATATGCAGTTGCCGCCGGAGGACAAGCGGAAGGGCCACGCCGTGTTCTATCTCGAAGACTTGAAACTATAAAGACGCCACCTCATAAACAGGTGTCCTAAAATGGTTTATAGGGCGGGCTTGATAATTCTGATAACTATGACCGACGTTTCTGTTCTCATGCTTTTCTTCAACCGCGCCGACTCGCTCCAGCAGGTGTTTGAAGCGGTTCGGCAGGCACAACCCGCACGCCTCTTTCTCTATCAAGACGGCCCGCGGGGTGAACGCGATCTGCCAGGCATCGAGGCATGCCGACGCGTGGTTGAAAACATCGACTGGCCCTGTGAGGTACACCGCCTCTACCAGGAAAAGAATTATGGTTGCGACCCCTCTGGCTTTATGTCGCAGCAATGGGCTTTCTCGCTCACCGACAAATGTATCGTCCTGGAAGACGACGTGGTGCCTTCGCCCTCGTTTTTCCCATTCTGCAAGGAAATGCTCGACCGCTACGAAAACGATGAGCGCATCGGCATGATTGCGGGATTCAACATTGACGAGAAAACGCCCGACATCGGCACCGACAGTTATTTCTTCACCACGAATTTCAGCATCTGGGGATGGGCCTCGTGGAGCCGCGTCATCAGCAAACGACGCGACGACTATGTCTTCCTCGATTCGCCGGAGGCTGTGGCGAAACTGGAAGCGCTCACGCGCGAACGACGCCTGCGAAAGGATTTCCTGCCGATGTGCCGAGCACATAAGGCACAGGGAAAGGCGTTCTTTGAAACGATTTTCCATGCGCAACTGCTCATGCAATCGCAACTCAGCATCATGCCGGCGGTCAACATGGTGAACAATATCGGGGTGGCCAACGAGTCGACGCACTTCGCTGGAAGTGTTGCCACTCTGCCACGGGGCTACCGCCGCATCTTCACGATGAAACGCCTCGACCTCTGTTTCCCGCTCCACCATCCGGAATACATCGTTGACCACGTGGCCTACAGGAAACGCGTTTACCGCACGATGGCTTGGCGCCATCCGCTGATCAAGGCGGGACGAAGCCTGGAAGAACTCTTCATCAACCTGCGACACGGACAATGGAGCCGCATCTTCGGAGCGGTGGTCAACCGACTGTGCATCGCAAGCGGGAAGAGGGAGTTTAAATGAAACAGAATCATGTCTGACTTTCACGACGCATTATATGAATAAAAGCATCTGGCTGGCAAGACTTCTGTACCGCCACAAAGAGGGGCTTACAAAACAGGAAATCCTCAATGCCTGGGCTGATGAGGACGACTACGGACGCCCCATGGCCACCAGCACTTTCTACGACAACCGGGGGTATCTTGAATCGCGCTTCGGCATGCGCATTGAATGCCGAAACGGACGCTACCGACTGACAACGGAGGTGCCCGACAGCGAAGCACTCTTGCGACAGTTGCTGGACGACAGCGGCGAGACGAACGACAAGGGGGAAAGAGAACCTGGCAAGGAATGGCTCACACCACTGGCGGATGCCGTGGCCAACAACAAACACGTTGAGGTGGGCTACGCCCCGCTCGACAAGGCGCCATACACCACCACGCTCTCGCCTTATTTCCTACGCCGCATCCGCGGACACTGCTATGTGGTGGCTAAAAGCAGTCGACACCGCGAAATACGCAACTTCGCCATCGACCGCATCACGCAACTGACGCCGCTCCACACCACCTTCCGCCGACCGTCGGACCTCAACGCGAGCCATTGGTTTGCAACGAGTTTCGGGGCGTTTGCCGGAACCCACTTGCAGGCGGAACGCGTCACGCTGCAACCGCTCACGCCACGTCTGCTGGCTTATTTCAGAAACCGCCCGCTCCACTCTTCGCAACGCGAGGAACTGATGAGCAACGGCGAATCGTTCTTCCATTACGACATCGCCATCACTCCCGATTTCATCGGCACGTTGCTTACCCTCGGCGCCGACATACGCATTGTTTCGCCCGATTCGCTCCGACACCACATCGCACTCAAGGCGCAAGCCATCGTTGATTGCTGTCAAAGCGGAGAGAACGTTGAATGATATTCTTTCATGTATTTCTAACAAAACCCTTTAACTTTCAAAACCATGGATCCAGCTTATTTCCCCGTAATCATCGCCATCGGCGTCATCGTGGTGCTCACCGTGTTTTTCCACTACGTGCCGTTCTTCCTCTGGCTGTCGGCCAAAGTTTCTGGCGTCAGGATTTCACTGATACAACTGTTTCTGATGCGCATCCGTAATGTGCCGCCCAGCGTCATCGTGCCGAGCCTCATCGAGGCCCACAAAGCCGGACTCAGCTCCATCACACGCGACAATCTCGAAGCGCATTACATGACTGGCGGACACGTGCAACGCGTGGTACACGCCCTTGTCTCGGCCTCGAAAGCCAATATCGACCTCTCTTTTGAAAAGGCCACTGCCATTGACCTGGCGGGACGCGACGTGTTTGAAGCCGTCCAGACGTCTGTCAACCCCAAAGTGATTGACACGCCACCCGTAGCCGCCGTGGCCAAAAACGGCATCCAGCTCATCGCCAAAGCCCGTGTGACGGTACGCGCCAACATCCACCAATTGGTGGGCGGCGCTGGAGAAGACACCATTCTGGCACGCGTTGGCGAAGGCATCGTGTCGAGCATCGGTTCGGCCGAGTCACACGAGGAAGTGCTCGAAAATCCCGACAGCATCAGCAAACTCGTGCTGCGCAAGGGACTTGACGCTGGCACGGCCTACGAAATTCTCTCCATCGACATTGCCGACATCGACGTGGGCAAGAACATCGGCGCAACGCTCCAGATGGACCAGGCCAACGCCGACAAAAATATCGCACAGGCCAAGGCTGAGGAACGCCGCGCAATGGCGGTGGCCTTGGAGCAGGAAATGAAAGCACGCGCCCAGGAAGCACGCGCTGAAGTGATTCAGGCTGAAGCGGAGGTGCCAAAGGCATTGGCACAGGCACTGAAAGAAGGACACATGGGCTTTATGGACTATTACCGCCTTGAAAACCTCAAGGGCGACACGGCCATGCGCGACAATATCTCGAAGATAAACCCGCAGGACTTCTTCAACAAGAAAGACTAAGGCCATGCCTGCTTCCAGACCCGCCTGCCCAATGAAAAGACAACCTGAGGGGAGCATTGCATTTCCCTCGTATTAACAACCAACTATAATGAAAAAATTCAAATTTCTCCTGCTGTGCCTCGTGGCGCTCGTCACGATGCCAGCAGCCGCGCAAATGTGCGTGCCGCAGTTGCCTGCCGACACCGCTGTGCGCATCGGCAAACTGCCAAACGGCCTGACGTACTATGTACGCCACAATGCCTTACCAGCCAACCGTGCCAATTTCTACATCGCCCAGAAAGTGGGCTCGGTGCAGGAAGAAGACAACCAGCGCGGTTTGGCACACTTTTTGGAGCACATGTGCTTCAACGGAACGGACCATTTCCCCGACAACACGCTGACGAAATATTGCGAGAACATCGGCGTGATGTTCGGACAGGACCTCAACGCCTATACGTCGACCGACGAAACGGTCTACAATATCGACAATGTGCCTGTCACACCGAGCAATGTCGACTCCTGCCTGCTCATCTTGCGCGACTGGGCCGATGGCCTGACGCTCGCCCCGTCTGAAATCGACAAGGAACGCGGCGTAATCCACGAAGAATGGCGCCTACGCTCTTCGGCCACAATGCGCATCTTCGAACGCAACCTGCCAACGCTCTATCCGGGCTCTCGCTATGCCTACCGCTTCCCTATCGGAACGATGGAAGTGGTTGACAACTTCAAACCGCAGGAACTGCGCGACTACTATGAGAAGTGGTACCGCCCAGACCTTCAGGGCATCATCATCGTGGGCGACATCGACGCCGATGAAGTCGTGGAGAAAATCAAAAAGCTCTTCTCGCCCATCAAGATGCCGGAGAATGCAGCGAAATATGAGCACTATCCTGTGCCCAACACGCCGCAGGCCATCTATGTCGTTGACAAAGACAAGGAGCAGAGCACGGCTGTTGTCAATATCATGTTTAAGCACGACGCCATCCCGACGGAGCTCAACAACACAATGGCCCGCCTCGGCTACGACTATATCTCAAGTGTCATTGCCAGCGTTGTCAACGCACGTCTGGCTGAACTCACGCAAAAGGCCGACTGTCCGTTTGCAACAGCAATGGTTGAAAATGGCAACTACATCGTGAGCAAAACGATGGGGGCATTTTCGCTCATCGTACTACCGAAACCAGGACAGGACGTGAAGGCTGTACAAACGGCAATGGAGGAACTGGAACGCGCCGCGCAGTTCGGACTGACTGGCACGGAAATCCAACGCGCCAAAGAGGAAATCTATTCTGCCACTGAAGCGGCCTACAACAACCGCAACAAGCAGCAGAACAGCTACTACGTTCCTAAATACGTGCGCAACTTCCTCGAAAACATGCCAGCCTGCGACATCGAAACGGAGTTCAACCTCTATAAGATGCTCCAGCAGCAACTCCCGGCCGAATCGTTCTCTGCCACGCTCAAGGAATTTGTGGCCTCAACGGATTCCAACTTTGTGTTCCTCGCCATGTATCCCGACAAAGAGGGCATCAGCGTGCCAACAACCGACGACTTCAAGGCTGCCGTGAAAGCGGCCAAGGAAGCCAAGTTGGAGGCTTATGTTGACAACGTTAAGCAGGAGCCGCTCGTACCGGTTCTCCCAAAGAAGGGAAAAATCAAGAAGGAAGAAGAAAGTCTCTTTGGCTATAAGTGCTGGACGCTGAAAAACGGCGCACGCGTTTTCTATCGCCAGACAGATTTCAACGAGTCGGAAGTCAACGTCAAGGCTTTCAGCTGGGGCGGCAGCAACAAACTTGCTGACAAGGACATCGCCAACTCGAAGCTCTTCAATATGGTATTCCAGAGCACAGGTCTCGGCAACTTCAACGCCACCGAATTGCAAAAGAAGCTCGCCGGAAAGCAGGCTTCTGTCAACGCTTCGCTCAGCGCCTACTCTGAAGGCCTCAGCGGTTCTTCTACGCCGAAGGACCTCCGCACGCTCTTTGAACTGATTTACCTCCGCTTCCAGACGCCAGCCAACGACCCTGATGCTTACAACAGCCTCATGACGGCGCTCCGCACCACGTTGGCCAACCAAGAGAAAGTGCCTGAAACGGCGTTCCGCGACTCTATCTTCGCCACGCTCTACGACCACAACGCACGTCAAACAAACCTCCACGTGGCCGACCTCGACAAGGTGAACTACGATGAACTCCGCCGCATCTATAGCGAGCGCTTCAATGCTGCTGGCGACTTCGACTTTGTCTTCACTGGCAACTTCAATGTCGACACGCTTCGCTCTTACGTAGAACAGTACATCGCTCCTTTGAAGGCTGTGAAGAAGCGCGAGAGCATCACCGACCTCAACATCCGTCCAGCAAAAGGCATCATCAACAACCGCTTTGTACGCGCCATGGAAACGCCAAAAGCCACCATCGCACGCTTCTACATGGGCGAAACGCCTTATTCTCTGAAAACGGCTGCCGTTGCCAACGCCTTGGGACAGATTCTGACGCAGCGCTATCTCAAGAGCATCCGCGAAGAGGGCGGCCTCGCCTACAGCGTTGGCGCAGCTGCCAGCGTTTCACACGATTTGCGCGACGAATACGCCGTCCAGGTGTTCTGCCCCGTGAAACCAGCACAGATGGATTCCGCCCTCTTGCTTATGGACCAGGGCATCAACGACATCGCTGAGAAGGGCGTGACGGCTGAGGAAATCGAGAAGGTCGTGAAATACGAACTCAAGACGTTTGCCGACAACCAGAAGGAAAACGCCTACTGGGAAGGCAATATCACCAACTATATCCGCTGGAACAACAACGATGTTGAGGGCTACGAAGAAGCCTACAAGACCCTCACTTCTGCCGAAATCCAGAAGTTCGCCAAGGAAGTCATCCTCGGAAAGAAAAACTGCATCACGGTGACCATGCTCCCCGCCTCGATGAAGGAATAGTTGATAAAGGAAAAAGAAAAGAAGGCATAACGCCTCTGCAACCCACCAAAGGGCCTGTCCGCATTGTCGGGCAGGCCCTTTTTGACTGTCCGTACACACTTAAAGGGCCGTTTCCCCACTTACCGCCACCCAAGGGCAGCCTGCTTTCAGCATTTTTATCATATCTATAGAACACGCCTTAAATATTTGTTGTAATTTTGTGGCACAGAAAAATAATATACTAATAATCATACATACAAATCATGGAGAAACTAAGCTACGCGCTCGGTATGGTCATCGGCCATAACTTGAAAAGCATGAACGTGACCAGCCTCAACGCAGCAGACTTTGCAGCCGCCGTGTCAGACGTTCTCGAAGGCAAGAACACCAACATCAAAGATGCTGAGGCTCAACAAATCGTCAGCACCTTCATCCAGCAACAGCAGGAAGAACAAGGCAAGGCCTTGCGTGCTGCCGGCGAGAAGTTCCTGGAAGAGAATGCCAAGAAGGACAACGTCGTTGTTTTGCCAAGCGGACTGCAATACACCGTTCTTCGCAAAGGTGAAGGACGCAAACCAGGAGCCACCGACAACGTGCAGTGTCACTACGAAGGCACGCTCATCGACGGCACTGTCTTCGACTCTTCTTACCGCCGCGGCGAACCTGCCACTTTCCCGCTCAACGGCGTGATTGCCGGATGGACAGAAGGCGTTCAGCTCATGGGTGAAGGTGCAAAATATCGTTTCTTCATCCCTTACAACCTGGCCTACGGCGAACGCGGTGCCGGACAGAGCATTCCGCCCTATGCCGCACTCGTATTTGATGTGGAACTCATCAAAGTGCTTTAACCAAGAGGTCCCTTCCTTTAAAAGGACGCTTTCCATCAAAAGGGCTTTAACCGCGGGAGAAACACGCCCTGCTGTTTGTTCTCCTCGCCCAATCACAAGAATATAAAAAACATAGAATATGAAAAAGATTTTCATGGCAACAGTCGTTGCCGCCATGACAATGATGAGCGCCTGCAACAATGGTGCTCCGAAACCAGGGTTGAAAACCAGCGCCGACACTTTGAGCTACGAACTCGGTATGGCCAACTCGGTTGATGAAGAACAGTTGAAAATGTATCTCGCCGACCCACGCACTGGTAGCGATTCCACCTATATCAAGGAATTTATGAAGGGCTTTAACGAAGGTCTCGAAGCTGCCACCGACAAGAAAAAGGCTGCCTATTTGGCCGGTTTGCAGGTAGGTGCTCAGATGAGCGCCAACATCAAGCAAGTCGAAGGCATGGTGTTCGCTGGCGACTCAACGAAGCACCTCAGCACAAAGGATTTCGTCGCTGGCTTCAACGATGGTATCTACGGTAAGAAAACAGCTCTCAAAATCAACGGCGAACTCATCGACAAGCAGGCTGCTTCACGCGACCTCGAGGCTCGCATCCGCACCATGAGCGCTGCCGCCCTCTCTGAGAGATATGCTGCCGACAAAAAGGCTTCCGACGACTTCATCGCCGCTAAAGCCAAGGAAGCAGGCGTACAGAAACTTCCTGGAGGTACGCTCTACGTGGTTAAAAAGGCTGGCACTGGCGAAGTTGCCAAGGAAGGCCAGATTGTTAACGTGACTTACGAAGGCCGCTTGGCCGATGGCACCGTCTTCGACGCTTCTTCCAAGCATCCGGGTCCCGACGGACAGACCATCCAGATGATGGTTGGACAGACCATCCCTGGCTTCGACGCTGCCTTGAAGGCCATGCCGGTCGGTTCTACTTGGGAACTCTACATCCCTTACAACCAGGGCTACAACGAACAGAGCACGGGTGCTATCAAACCTTTCTCTGCCTTGGTGTTCACCCTCACCGTTGTCAGCATCGAAAACACACCGCAGCAGTAACAACTGGCACTGCGCCACATAACACAGAAAGTCATGTCGGAACTGATTCTCCGACATGACTTTCGTTGAAAATCCGAACCACCCAGCCCGACACACAGGCTGGAAAAGAGTTCACAACTTATCACTCCAAACATGAAACTGAAATCAATCCTCTTGATTGCCCTGGCTGCTACCACACTGACCGCCACGGCAAAGAAACCAAAGAAAAAAGCCGCCAAAGCAGCCGTTGAACAGAAACTCACACCAGTGGATGCCGCCACTTTCAGCTATGCTATGGGCGTCGGACAGAGCGAATCGCTCAAGTCTTTCCTCCTTCAGCGCGAAGGCGTTGACAGCGCCTACATCGCATTTGCTGCCAAAGCCATGATGGAAGCCAGCACGCTGAGCGATGAAGAAATCAAGCAGAAAGAAGCCTACGCTGCCGGCTTGCGCATCGCCAAGATGAACAAACTCCAGGTGATTTCTTCCCTCAACCAAAGCGCAACAGGCTCTAAGGACACTGTCTACACCGACTTGGGCCTCTACACGAAGGGTCTTTCCGACGGTTTGACGGGCAAAGCCGCCATGAGCGCCGACTCTGCCATGAAGGTGGCCGAAAAGCAGTTCAAATACAGAGAGCAGGTGATGCGCACTGAAAACGCGGCCTATCTCGTCAAGAACGCCAAAAACAAGGACGTGAAGGTCACAGCCAGCGGTTTGCAGTATAAGGTGCTTAAGCAGGGCACTGGTGCCGTTGCCACCGACACCACAGAGGTTGAAGTTCACTATGAAGGCAAACTCATCGACGGCACTGTCTTCGATTCTTCATACACGCGCAACCAGCCTGCCACCTTCCGCCCCAACCAAGTCATCAAAGGCTGGACAGAGGCTTTGAAGATGATGCCAGAAGGCTCTATCTACGAACTCACCATCCCTTACAACTTGGCATACGGCGAACGCGGCAACCAGGCCATCCCGCCCTACGCCACTTTGATTTTCAAGGTTGAAGTATTGAAGGTTAAAACTGGCGCCGACAAGAAATAAGCCCTTTAGCCGTCAGTTTTTTATACAAATAACAGGAGGTAAACGCCCATCAAAAAGCGTCTGCCTCCTGTTTCTTATTTCTTATATCATCCAATTCCCGCACCCCTACTTGTGCCCCACAAAATTCCGACTAAACCGAAGACTACAAAGCTACATAAGAAAACGCAATGCCCAGCAAAACCGTCCCGACGGCTTGCTGGGCATTGTTATAGCTAATGGCCGAAACGGCTCATCTTCATTTCTTCAGGCTTTCCACCTGTTCTCTTGTGAAGCCTGTATAGCGCATCACCTTTTCAACAGATTCACCATCCTCAAGCATCATTTCAGCCATCTTGATTTTCTGCATATTTTCGCCTTCCGCACGACCTTCTTGCAGGCCTTCTGCACGACCTTCTGCACGACCTTCTTGCAGGCCTTCCGCGCGGCCTTTCATGCGGCCTTCTTGCAGACCATCGTCATATCCCGTCATAATCACGCTACGCTGATAGCGCAAGTTTTCCATGTGGTTGGCATAGTCCTTGCGCTCTTCAACCGAGAGTTTGTCAACGTCCAGGCATTTGCGGGCTATGGCGAGGCCGGGGGCCTTGTCGCCGTCGTTGATTTCTCCCGTTTTCAAGAAAGCAATCCACTCGTCGAGATTGTTTACCGCCAATTTGTCGAAGTTGTCCACACACAGGAGATAATATTCTGGGAATATATCGCCGGCCTCACGTTTCACGCGCTCTGCCTTTTCGGCATCATCACCGAAAAAGACCTCACACTGGCGGCGTGACAACTTCAAAATGTCGTGTGGTTCATGCAAACCGCTAAACACGGTTTTGCCATGATACACATAATCCTTGGCCTGACCGAGGGAGAAATAGACAATGTTGATGGAATAGACCTTCCTCACCTTGTCGTAGTCGTCGCCAAGGTCTATATAGTCGGTTATCACCTTTGAGACACCGTAGAGGATGCGGTGGAAGTAACTCAGTTCGTGCGTGTTTTGGATTTCGAAAATTGCCAATTCGCCTTTCTCGCTCTCAGCGAGAATATCCACACGATTAAACTTGTCGTTTTCTGTATACTGGTTGGCTTCGCTCTCCAAGAAACGTTTGATGGTAAATTTCTCATTCAAGAGAGAACACATCAAGCCCTCCAACACGGCATGATTTGCCTTGTTGCGGAGCAAACGCTTCATGGCCCAGTCAAATCTGATGTAATTTGCCATAATATACTTATTTGATTAAGGATTTAGGGGGGCTATATTTCGCGCCCCGTCATGTCAAACCATTTCAGGACACCCCCTTTTAAGTCAGCCATATTCATCCCCATTGGCAGGCGAGGAAAAAGCGCCTTTTCCCAAGAGTTTTTATTTCACAAACTTTCCGCCTGTTATCTCAGAAAGGTCAATAGCCTTGTAAATCATTTGGTAATACTGCGGTTCCTCCTCGTAGAAAAACGCGATACGACCGTCGGCCTGCTGCACCATCGTTGAATAGGCAGAGCCTAAGGACGTAACACGGAAGGCTCCCTGCCAATTGGAGGCGAAGCGCAACGGTGTATTGTAGTCGGCGGCGGCAACGAGTTCCTTCCAATAGATGGTCACGTTGCTGCGTCCGGGGCCTGCCGGCAGACTTTGGAGGGCCAATGTGGTGGTTTTGCCGTCGGCACGATGGCAAGGAACGATGAGGATTTCGCCGTTGCAGGCCCCCGACTCGTTTTTGATGCCGCCAGGAGCGAAACGGGTGTCGGCAGGCTGTCCCCAAACGCCTTTGGCCTTGGCGGTGTCGGTGTAACGGAACACGTTGAAGAAACGGCCTCCGCTGCGACGCGAACTGAGGAGGACACTGCCGTCGGGAAGTTCTTCACACTTCGGTTCGTCGCCCGACGGGGCGCACGACACTTCAGCACTAC
>ULPP01059798.1_pt1 | contig 13716 bp, 13 predicted proteins | sample 1953531 | NCBI WGS metagenome assembly ULPP01 (sample SAMEA4835630, study PRJEB28245) | human gut metagenome | biome: gut microbiome; material: fecal sample | place: Denmark | collected 2008
ACTTCGAGCCACCATTTATTAGAAGTAGTTTTTGAACTACTTTTTTTTTTTACTTTTTATAGAATTAGCTTATATCTTCATATGTTGTTACTAACCTAGCCCCCTGCTTAATCAAATCATTTGTACCAACTGAATTAATAGAATTTATATTGCCTGGAACTACAAATACCTCTCTCCCTTGTTCTAACGCAAAATCAACTGTAATTAATGTCCCACTTTTTTCTTTTGCTTCAATTACAATAATGCCACTGCTTATTCCACTAATAATTCTATTTCTAGCTGGAAATTTCATTTTGTCTGGTTTAGTTCCACATGGGTATTCTGAGATAATTGTTCCACCTCTTTTTACAATTTCATTTGCTAATTCTAAATTTTCTTTTGGATAAATCATATCTAATCCATTTCCTAATACTGCAATTGTATTACCATTATTTAAACTTCCTAAATGTGCATAACTATCAATTCCTTTAGCTAAACCACTTACTATATTTATATTTTGTTTTGAAAGATTATAAGCAAAATATTCTGCTGATTTTTTACCATATGTCGTACATTCTCTGCATCCAACAATTCCTATATTTTTATTGTTTAATTTTTCTATATTTCCTTTAACATATAAACTAATTGGTGGGTCGTAAATTTTTTTTAGTGCTTGAGGATATTCTCTTTCATTTATGTTGATAATTTTTATATTTTTTTCCTTCATATATTTTATATGATAATTTAATATTTTTTCATTTTTGGAAATTATTATCTCTTTTGCAATTGCTTCTCCTATTCCATTTATATTGAGTAATTCTTCTTTTGTCAATTTGTAAATTTCTTCTGGAGTTTTATACAATTCTAATAGTCTTAATTTTCTTTTGCTACCTAAATTTTTAATTAAGCTTAACCATATCCAGTATCTTTTATTTTCTAATTCTTCCATATCTTAATTCCTCCTTATTTTGGCATAAAAAAGGACACAATTATACTGTGTCCCACATTAATATTTTTTTAATCTATCATTCCGTTTTGTCTTTTAGTTGCTTTAATTACATTATTCATAAGCATAGCTATTGTCATTGGTCCAACTCCCCCCGGAACCGGTGTTATATAACTTGCTTTTTCTTTCACATTTTCGAAATCTACATCTCCTGTGATTTTACCATTTTCTAATCTGTTTATTCCAACATCTATTACAACCGCATTTTCTTTTACCATATCAGCTGTTACAAATTGAGCTTTTCCTATTGCAGATATTAATATATCTGCTTCTTTTGCTTTTTGCGCTAAATTTTGTGTTTTTGAATGGCAAACTGTTACTGTTGCATTTTTATTTAAGCAACAATGCATTAATGGTTTTCCTACGATGTTGCTTCTTCCTAATATTACCACATTTTTTCCAGTTAAGTCAATATTATATTTTTCAAACATTTTCATTATTCCATATGGTGTACATGATACGAATGTATCTTGGTTTAATACAAGTTTTCCAACATTTACTGGATTAAATCCATCTACATCTTTTTGAGGTGATATTGTTCTAAATGCTTCATTTATATCTAAATTTGCAGGTATTGGACTTTGTAATAATATTCCGTTTATTCTTTTATCTTGATTTAATTTTTCTATTAGCTCTATTAGTTCTTTTTGTTTTGTATTTGAACTTAATAAATATTCTTTATATTCTATTCCAACATCTTCACATACTTTACTTTTATTTCTAACATATACTTTTGATGCTGGATCATCTCCAACCATTATTACTGCTAATTTTGGATTAATTTGTTTGTTTTTTAATTCTTCACATTCTATTTTTAAATTTGCTCTTATTTTTTTTGCTAATTCTTTTCCATCTATTATTATAGCCATTTTTAATACCTCTTTTATTAATCATTTATAATTTTATATTCAATATCTTCCATGTGTGGAAACATCTCTCTAACCCTTTTTAATGTTAGCATTGACATTTTGGGTTGTGGATTTTTTGGATGGTCTGATAATAATTTTTGTGTATAACAATTTGGTGCTGTTTTAAATAATAAATATCTATTTCTTACATATGTGTAAAATATTTGATAACCATTATTTAAATCTTCCCACATCATTTCAAATGTATATTTTTCTTCCATTTTTTCCTCCATAATTCTATTTTATCATTTGGCTAAATTCTTCTTCAGATATTATTTGAATTCCTAAGCTTTGAGCTTTTGTTAATTTACTTCCTGCTTCTTCTCCTGCTAGTACATAGTCTGTTTTTTTAGATACTGAGCCTGAGGTTTTTCCACCTAATCTTTCTATTATATCTTCCGCTTCTTTTCTTGTATATTTTTCTAAACTTCCTGTTAATACAAAAGTTTTTCCATCAAATCTTTTGTCTGTGCTTTCTTCTTCTAAACAATTCATATTAACACCAGCTTGTTTTAATTTTTTTAACAAGTCTTCTGTTTGTTGTTGTAAAAAGAATTCTCTAATACTGTTTGCCATAACTTCGCCAATATCTTTTATTTCACTTAATTCTTCAAAGCTTGCATTAGATAAATTGTCCATTGTTCTATATTTTCTAGCTAATAATTTTGAAGCTTTTCCACCAACGTGTCTTATTCCTAAAGCTGTTATTAATCTATATAAATCGTTTTGTTTACTTGCATTTATACTATCTATTAAATTTTGAGCAAATTTCTTTCCATTTTTTTTCAAAGATGCTATGTCTTCAAATTCTAATTCATATATATCTGATATATTATGAATTAATTCTTTGTCTAATAATTGTTGTATGATGTTTTCTCCTAGCCCGTCAATGTTCATTGCTTCTCTTGATACAAAGTGAACTAGATTTCTAAATAATTTTGCTGGGCATTCAATTCCTGTACATCTTATAGCAGATTCCCCTTCTTCTCTTACTGCTTCTGCACCACATACAGGACATACTCTTGGCATTTCGAAATTCTTTTCATTTCCTATTCTTTTTTCTTCAACAACTTTTACTATTTCAGGGATTACATCTCCAGCTTTTTGAATTACTACTGTGTCCCCTATTTTTAATCCTTTTTCTTTTATGAAATCCTCATTGTGTAAAGTTGTTTTTGATATAGTTGAACCTGCCACTTTTACTGGTTCTAATATTGCCATAGGTGTTATTACACCTGTTCTTCCCACTTGACATACAATGTCTTTTAATATTGTTTCTTTTTGCTCTGGTGGGTATTTGTAAGCAACAGCCCATCTTGGAGTTTTTACTGTTGTTCCCAATATCTCTCTAAATTTTAGATTATCTATTTTTACAACTGCTCCATCTATTCCAAAGGTTAAGTTTTCTCTCATTTCTCCAATTTTATTAATTGCATCTTTTACTTCTTGTATAGTGCTACATGGTATACGTACTGGATTTACATTAAATCCTAATTTTTCTAAATATTCAAGTTCTTCAAAGTGTGAGTTAAATTCTTTTCCATCTATTTTTTGTACATTAAATATATATATATCAAGTGGTCTTTTAGCTGTTATTTTGCTATCTAATTGTCTTAATGAACCTGCTGCTGCATTACGTGCATTTGCGAATAATTCTTCTTCATTTTCTTCTCTTTCTTGGTTCATTTCTTCGAAATCTTTTTTTGATATAAATACTTCTCCACGTACTGTTATATCTATTTTATCATTTATTTCCATAGGGATTGTTTTTACTGTTTTCAAGTTTTGCGTTACATCTTCGCCAACTAATCCATTTCCTCTAGTTGCACCTCTAACGAATTTTCCATTTTTGTATTCTAAGGCTGATGATAATCCATCTATTTTTGTTTCTACTACATATTTTACTTCTTTAATTCCGTTTTCAACTGCCTTTTCTTCCATTTTATGGCAGAAATCTTCTATATCTTCTAAACTAAAAACATCTTGTAAACTTTGTAAAGGGACTTCATGTGTTACTTTTTCAAATCCCTCTTTTACATGACCTCCTACTTTTTGGGTTAAAGATTCTTTTGATATAAATTCTGGGTATTCCTTTTCCAAATTTCTTAATTCAACCATTAACATATCATATTCGAAATCTGATATGTCTGGGTTGTCGTCATCATAATATTTTTTCGCATAATATTCTGTTTTTTCTCTTAATTCTTGTATTCTCTTTTTGGCTTGTTCTTTATTCATGTTGCATTCTCTCCTTTGTGTTTTTTATATACAATTTGTATTATATACAATTTGAAACAAAAAATAAAGGAATTTCGAAAAATTCCTTTATTTTTTGTTTAATCTTGTTTTGCAAAAATAATTGTTCTTTGATCATTACTTGCATCTGTACAAGTTGATAATGTTATTTCAGCTTTTCCTGCTGTATCTCTATCATAGAATGATGTGTCAGACTCTGATGCTTCGAATTTGTTATATATTGTATATGTTATGCTTGTTCCTCTATAATCTGTTATATATACTTTATCTCCAACTGATAATTTTTTTAAGTTAGAGAAAAATAATCCATTTCTATAGTTGTGTCCTACTATTACTGTATTTCCTGGTTGATTTATATTGTCTCCACTTGGGTATAGTGCAACTACTGATGTTGCTAAACTTTGTGTTGACATTTTTTCTAATATTGGATATTCAAAATTTATTTTTGGAATTTTCATTGTTCCAACTGTTGTAAATCCTTTAAAGGTTTTCTTTGAACCAGTACTTGAACTTGAGTTTGTTCCAGTGTTTGGTGTTTCATCTAATCCATCTAATGTAGTATTTGTTACTTCATTATTGTCTGTACCAGTTGTTGTATTTCCACTATCACCTGTTGTCACATCTCCTTGATAACTATTTACAAATTCTGATGCTTGTTTTGTTGTTGAATATTTTTTATAATAGTCATATCCTAAAAATCCTAATAATCCAAGTATTGCTACTATTACTATAACTAATACTATAGTTAATACTTTACTATATTTACTTTCAAACATAACTTTTTACCTCCGTACTTTTACTCTATGTTTTTATTATAACATATTTTCTTAAGTTTTACAATTATTAATTACACAATTTTATCTCCAAATTTTGCACCAGCTAAAACGTGAAAATGTAAATGCATTACTTCTTGTCCAGCATCTTTTCCACAGTTTACAATTACTCTATAGCCATTATCTTTGAAGCCTTTTTCTTCTGCTATTTTATTAATAACTCCATATATTTTTCCTACTATAGCTTCATCTTCTTTTTGCATATGTGCTAATGATTCTATATGTTTTTTTGGTATTACTAATATATGAATTGGTGCTGCTGGATTTATATCGTTAAATGCTAGTATATCTTCATCTTCATATACTTTTGTTGAAGGAATTTCTCCTTTTATTATTTTGCAAAATAAACAATCTTCCATTTTTATCTTCCTTTCAAGTAAGGAAAAGGGAAAAAGGGTCACCCTTTTTTCTCTCTTCTTATTTTTATATACTTTTTTAATATAGGGAAATTTTTTATATGGAAAAAATGGGCGTCCCCTTTTCCCTCTTCTTTCCTATTTCTCAATAACTGCTTTTATTCTTCTAACTCCTGCAGAGCTCGCTTCTTCTTTTTTTATTTTGAATTTTCCAATTTCACTTGTGTTTTTTACATGAGGTCCACCACATAGTTCTTTTGATACATTTCCTATTGAATATACTGTTACTATGTCTGGGTATTTTTCTATAAACATACATTCAGCTCCTGATTTTACAGCTTCTTCTTTTGACATTTCTTCTACTGTTACAGGAAGAGCTTCTTTGATCCATTCATTTACTAAATCCTCTGTTTTTTGTTTTTCTTCATCTGTTAATTTGTGATCACAGTTAAAGTCAAATCTCATTCTTTCTGTTGTTATGTTTGAACCTCTTTGATGTGTTTCTGGTCCTAATACTACTTTTAATGCTGCATTTAAAAGATGTGTTGCTGTATGATATGCTATTGTTGTATCATTTTGTTCAGCAAGCCCGCCTTTAAATTTTTGTTCTGAACCTAGTCTTGATTTTTCTTGGTGAGCTTTGAATAATTCATCAAATTCTTTCATATCAACAATCATTCCATTTTCTTTTGCAAGTTCACTTGTAACTTCTGGTGGGAATCCGTATGTATCATATAATTTAAACACAACGTTTCCTTCTATTTTATATTTTCCAGATTGTTTTGCTCTATTCATTTCTTTTTCAAATTCTTTTTCACCATGTGCTAGTGTTTTTACAAATTTATCTTTTTCTTCAATTATTACATTTTTTATTGTTTCTGCATTTTTTTCTAGTTCTGGGTACATTTCTTTTAGGTTTTCTACATTGATATCTATTAATGTTGATATTTCATCTAAATTGATTTGTAGTTTATTCATATGTCTAACCATTCTACGTATTAACCTTCTTAAGATATAACCTCTATCTACATTACTTGGTCTACCACCATCAGATATTATCATCATACTTGAACGTAAGTGTTCTGCAATTATTCTTCTGCTTTCTATGTTATCTATTTTTTGTAATTCTAATAGTTTGTCCATTACTGGTTTAAATAATTCTGTATCAAATGGTGTTTCTTTTCCTTGTAATAACATTGTCATTCTTTCTAGTCCTAGTCCAGTATCAACATTTCTTTGTGATAATTTTGAATAATTTCCGTCTTTGTCTTTAAAATATTCCATGAAAACATTATTCCATATTTCAACATATTTACCACAGTCACAACTTGGTTGACAATCTGGTCCACATGCTGGTTTTCCTGTATCGTAGAACATTTCTGTATCTGGTCCACATGGTCCTTCTTCTCCAGCAATCCACCAGTTGTCATCTTTTCCATAATAATAAATATGACCATCTAATATTCCTGCTTTTTTCCAACATTCTGCTGCAACTGTGTCTCTTGGACAATCTTCGTCTCCTGCAAAAACTGTTACAGATAATTTTTCTACTGGAATTTGTAATTCTTTTGTTAGGAAATCAAAACTCATTTGAATTGATTCTTCTTTGAAGTAATCTCCTAATGACCAGTTTCCTAACATTTCAAAATATGTTAAATGTCTATTGTCTCCAACTTCTTCTATGTCATTTGTTCTTACACATTTTTGATAGTCTGTTAGTCTTGTTCCTGATGGGTGTTTTTCTCCTAATAGATATGGTACTAATGGTTGCATTCCTGCTGTTGTGAATAATACTGATGGGTCGTTTTCTGGTATTAATGGTGCTGATGGTATTATTGTATGACCATGTTCTTTAAAAAAGTTTAAATATTTATTTCTTATTTCTATTGCTTTCATTTTGTTCTTCCTTTCTTATGACTAGATATAATTTTATATAGTCTTTTCTCTTTTTTACGTTTTAAATTATACTTCATTTTTGTATAAAAATCAAGAGTTTTGCCTTGCTATTTATTTCATTTTACTATATAATATTTTTATGAAAAAGTTAGTTGTAAATAAAAAATATAATGAGAAAAAATTAAATAAATTTTTATTAGATAATGTACCTGGTTTAACTTTTGGTATTTTTTCTAATTTGCTTAGAAAAAAAGATATTAAAATTAATGGAAAAAGAGTTAATAAAGATACTATTGTTTATGATGGTGATGAAATTTTACTTTATGTTACAGATGAGTTTTTAGAAAGCAAACAATCTTCTATTGAGTTAAATATTGTTTTTGAAGATGAAAATATTTTAGTTGTAAATAAACCATCAAATCTTGAAGTAACTGGAACTAATTCTTTAACAGATTTAGTTCATAAAAAATATAGTTCTTCTACATTTAAGCCAATGCCCTGCCATAGAATTGATAGAAATACTACTGGGTTAGTTTTATTTGCTAAGAATCAAGAATCTTTAAATATTCTTTTTGATAAATTTAAAAAACATGAAATTGAAAAGCATTATCTTGCAATGGTTTATGGTATTCCCAATGTTACCCATAAAAGAGATGTTGCATATTTATTTAAAGATAATAAAAAATCTCTAGTTTATATTTCTGATGTACCAAAAAAAGGTTATGTTAAAATTGTTACTTCTTTTACTGTTTTGGAAAAAAGAAATGATAATACTTCTCTTTTAGATGTACAAATTGAAACTGGAAAGACTCATCAAATTAGGGCTCATCTTGCTTTTCTTGGTCTTCCTATTATTGGTGATGGTAAATATGGTAAAAATGAAATTAATAAAATGTTTGGGAAGAAAACTCAAATGCTTTGTAATTATTTTTTGAAGTTTGATTTTTGCACTGATGCTGGTATTTTAAATTATTTGAATGGTGTTTGTATTTCTTTAGATAGTAATATTTTATTTTAAAACCACCCTATTTTATAGGATGGTTTTTGTTTATTATCGTTATGGAGCGATTTCGAAACAGGTATGCGAAAAAATAACATACTTTGTTTCACGCTCTCTTATATAATTCGATTTATTGTATTTACTTTAACATAAAATTTACATTTTTGCAAGTAGTTTATTGAAAAGAGAAAACCACCTGTAAACAGGTGGCTTTCTCCTTAAACTCTAGTAACATCGTAGATTGTTGATTCAGTATATAAATGCTCTTCCTTAATCTTGAATCCATTTTTTTCAAGGAAACCATATAATACAAACTCATTTGGTGTTTCAGCAATTTTGAGATGAATTGGCTTTGACACGCCAAAATGAATAAGATTATATTTTTTAAATGTTTTATCATCTTTTGGAGTACAGTGTATCAAAAAGAATCGGTAAACAATATCCTTAACATATTCAAACCAGTCTAATATTCTTCTTGAAAAACTGTGAATATATTTGCCACCAAAAGAAATTTTAAAATCATTTTTTCCTTTAATAATGCATTCAACAATATAAGTATGATAGCATTTTGAACACAACTTTTTATGTTCTACATTGTTACTGTAGTTTTTCCGAGAGATTCTCAATTGATTTGCTATTGCTAATTTTTCTCTCATACTTGGTACCTCCTTACCAAATTCGGTTGAGAACTACTTTCTATATATAAACTTGCTACTTGCAAGATAATAAAATTTATATTCATATTATACTATATCTAATCGATATTTTCAATAATTTGATTAACTTTTCAACTGTTTTATCTAATTTTATAAATTCATGCTTACTTTTTTCGTATTTCATGTTTGCTCTCTTTTTCAAGTTGTTTCAAACTTTTTTTAGGAGTTGGTAAATCTTCTGGCATATTCCCACCAGCTTCTTTAATTGCTTTTCTAACAATTTTTCCAATTTTATTGTGTGTTTTGCAAGCTTCTTTTTCTGTATCTACATTGTCTTTTTTTAGTTTTTCTTCTGTTTGTGAAATTCTAAATAAATTAGCAATTAATTCAGTACTTCCCATATTATCTAAAATATCTTCTCGATATCTTAATCCTTTTCTTTTGGCTATATCATCAGCTGTTTCGCCATTGTATAAACCTTTATAGCCTGCATTATGAAATTTATCAAAATTTTTAACTCCAGCTTTTTTGGCTGTTTGGTTAAGAGAATAATTGCCTTTACGTGTTAATTTCCTTTGATAAAACCTTTTTTCATCTTCTGTTAGCATACTATATTCTTTTTCAGTAATTTCTTGTTTTCGTGTTTGAACTGCAAAATAAGTTTGGGCAAGTGCAATAACTTTTTTTCTACTATCTCCGTTTTGTGCAATTAAATAACAAGCATATCTTGTTATTTTATAATCTTGTTGCTTTCTTTTAGCTCCTGATCCTATTTGAACCATTTTACTGACGTCAATAAAATGGTCTAATACATTAACATCACTATTTTCACAAGATATTTTTGCTTTATCAATTATCTTTTCAAAATTTTGCCAATTTGAATATTGTAGAATAGGCATAAGTTCTCTAGCATACCAAAATTCAACATTATTTTCATCAATATGCTTAATATCTTCAAATGATTTATTATTTTTATCTATTTCTTTCAATAGTATCAGCTCCATTTCTTAATATTATATTTTGCCACTATTATAAAACAGTTGTTTGTGTTTGTCAATTAGTTTTTAATATTTTTTTGAATTTATATGCTATTATACAAATACATAACTACTTGATTTTGCTCTTGCTTATTCATTTCCATTATTTTAGCCATAACAAATAGAATCGTAGGATATTTTCTCATATTTACATAGCTTGCTAAATACTCATTATCTATTTTTTTTAATTTTTTATCAAATATGTTGTGTATGTGTGCTTTGTTGTATTTTAAATTTGTATAAGCACTTGAACTTATACAAACACCTAATCTTAATTTATTTTTCAAATCCATATTCTTAATTATATCTATTACATCTTTTACTTTATCATTTATGTTATTATCCATAGTCCAAATTCTCCTTTAATTCAAATTAAAATCATTTTTCTTTTTTAGTTTGTTATTTTTATTTTCATCTGGTTTAGTTACCTTTCTTAAAATGTTATTTGCAATTTCATTATCATTGTCATCAAATATACCATTTTTATATAGGTCATCACTAACAATTTTATAATTTTGGTCATTATCATAAGTAATCTTCTTATGAAAGTGACTCATTAAACTATGCCAAAAACCTTTAAACTTCTGTAATTGTGCTTTTAAATTATCTTTTTCTTCTTTGAGTTTAGTAATTATATTTTCTTTTGCAGATAAATTCTCATTTAAAACTTTAATAGCCTCATCTTTAAGTTCTATTTGATTTTTAAGAGAATAATTTTCTTTTTGTACTTCATATGCAGAATATTCAAAATCCTTAATAGCTAAATTTAGGTCATTTACACTTCTAACTGTTTTATTGGTATCTTTTACATCTTTGGTAAAATTTTTTATTTTCTGGACATCCTCGCTTGAAATGACCATATTATTTTTATTCATTAGAGTAGGTTTTAAATTATCTAATATTCTATTTATATCTTTGCTTGAATTATCTAGTTTTTCAGTTTGTTCATTTGCTTTAGCTAGTTTTTGTTCTTTTCGTTTTAGTTGTTTCTTATAATCTTTATACCCATCCATATCTTTAACATTGATATCTTGATTTCTGCCTTTTTGCTTTGTTTTAAGCCTACTATCTACATCATAGAACTTATTATATGATTTAATACAATCATTTCTCATCTTATCTTGTATTTTTGTTAAAGTCTCTTTTGTAAATAGTTGTGATTTTCCTACTTGCTTTTTCATACCTCTTTTACAATTTTCTATTACTGGAACACCTATAACATGCATATGTGGAGATGTTTCATCAAAATGTATTGTAGCATTTGCCACTTTAAAAGTAGGAAGTATTTTAGTTAAATATTGAATTTGCTCATTATATACATCAGTCATTTTAATTTTATACTCATCATCTTTATTTTGCCAAAAATCCATATCTCCAAGTTCTATAATAATTTCACAAGCAATATCATTTTGAGATTCACATACCTTTTTATAATAATTATCAATCTTTCTGTCATTTCTTGTTTGTTTATTATTATATTCTATACGAGCATCTTCAAATTCTTGTAAATACAGCTGTTTTACATCATTTACTATATTATCTGTTCCATAAATAGTGGTAATTAATTCCTTTTGATTATCATAATCTCGTAAATTATGCTTATTTACTCTAGATAAATCATTTGCATTTTGAATAGCATTATTTGATAGAGAAGTAGATCCTGATACATTTCCTTTTGAAACTTTTTTGGCTATTTTACTTTTGTTTTTATCGCTACCCAAGTGAAATGAATATGCTAATTCTTGCTCCATAAAAACCTCCTTTGAAAATTCTTCGTAGGCACAGGACTTTGACTTTGTCATAAGTCCTAACCCCCTATGAGTTATGACGTGTCATCATAACTCGGGGGCTCTGCGAGGCAATAAATTTTATCTTGTCAGATAAAATTTATCCAAATTACCTCACAAAATTTATATTGCTACCCGCAAATATAAATTGTATTCGCTAATTTGCTTGTTGCAACATAGCTTACAACTAGAGTAATAGTTGCAACAATTTTAAGCTATTTCTTTGCAGTAGTGCGAGTAACAATTCCAAGTCGTAATTTTCCCTCTGGTTTTGCTAAAAAGTTTTTATATTGTTTTATTGCTACCATTCTAATTACTTTTTGATTTTTCTTTAGTTTAAACACAATATTTCTATCTCTAATTTGGGCAACTTGTGATTTGTTATCATAGTTCTCATCTATTTTGTCGTCGTGGAAATAATATTCTCCCAAATCCATATAGTTTATATCTAATTCTTTTTTCAATGTACTTAAATAATCTTGTAATTGCTTATCGTTCATATTTACACTAATTCTAGTATCTTCTAGTTTTCCACCTCTTTCTAACATAGTTGGAAAATCTACAACTCCATTATCATATAGTTTGTCTATTTGTTCAACAAAACTACTTCTAAAATTTATTTTATCTATATCAAAATTACCATCTTTATCTTTCTTTAATGTAGCTGTTTCAATAAATTTAGATATAAAAGATTGTTTTTCATCTTTTGTTTTCATAGTCCATAATTTTAGTAAAACATCTTTATACATTTGATGTTCAGTCAAATTTTCTCTTTCTATATCTCTTTCAGCAAGTAGATGTTGAGGGTTATAAGTTTCTTTGTCAAAGTCTAAAGCGTCAATTTTCTTGTCCTCTAATTCTGCTAGTTTCTTTTCAATAAACTCATAATCTTTTGCAAAATCTTCTTCATGTAATATTCCATTGACATAAACTTTCATAAGTCTTTCTTTTTGTTCTTTTAATTTTTTAATCTCTTTTTCAATTTCTTTGGTTTCATTATCCTTCTTTTCAGCAAGTAGAGGGTAGAAGTATTTATTTACATGAAAATCATACTCAACTAGATCTAGAATATAATCAATTAAACAATCTTCAATTTCATCTTCGTTATAATACAAGTTGCAGTTATCACAGAAGTAATACATGTATCTAGACTTTTTACCACCTGTACCTTTACAAGTCATAATTCTACCGACAATTAGGACATACAAGCTTTTGAAAGAATATATAAACTCTATTCCTACAATAAGACCTTTGATTTTTCTCTTTTTGTTTTTGGACTTCTTCCCACATAGCTCTTGTTATAATAGGTGGAACAACATCAACAAATAGCTCTGTTTCCTTATCTGTATCATATTTGTATCTTTCATAATCGCCCACATAAATTTTATTATTTATAATTCTATCTATAGTAGAGTCACACCATTTTTTATTGTTAGGAGATAATATTTTTTCTTCATTCAAGATGTTAGTAATAGTTTGATAACTTTTACCTTCCAAATATAATTCAAATATTTTTAGAACAATATCTTTTGTAGTAACATCTACTTTTAACGTTTTGTCTTTATCTTTATAATAACCTAATGGTACTTTTCCTGGAATATGACCAGCTTTAATTGCACCATTTAAACCAAACTTTGTTCTTTCTGACACGATTTCTATTTCAAGTTGAGAAAGAACGGTCAACATTCTTACAAAAAATCTACCATTCGCAGTAGAAGTATTAACATCATCTCTATCACAAATTAAATAACAATGATATTCTTCTAATGTACTTATTAAAACCTCTAAATCTCTTACTGAACGAGTTACTCTATCTAGTTTATAAGCTACTATATAATTTATTTTTCCTGCTTTCATATCTTCTAACATTTCTTGAAAGGCTGGTCTATCTTTCATATTTTTTGCAGATTTTCCTGCATCTTTATAAATTTTATATATCTCTAGGTCTTTATATTTACATAGTTGCTTTAATTTTTCTTCTTGTTCTCCTAAACTAAATCCG
>ULPP01020574.1_pt1 | contig 13663 bp, 10 predicted proteins | sample 1953531 | NCBI WGS metagenome assembly ULPP01 (sample SAMEA4835630, study PRJEB28245) | human gut metagenome | biome: gut microbiome; material: fecal sample | place: Denmark | collected 2008
TAACGTAAACATACTATTGTAGTTTAGACAATCTGGGAGCTTTTGTCAATACATATTTTGCGGATTTTTGTAAAAAATGTATTGATAAGAAAGGCAGACAGAGGGTGAAAAAATGGAAACTTTTCAGATCAGAACAGACCTGGCTCTGGAGGCAAGAGAAAGTGTCAATGAAGAGGAAAGCAAACTGCGGGGTGTGTCGGTGGACGAGCACTATGAGGAAGAGACGGATATCCGCATTACCAAGGTGACCATCGATACGAAAAATGCGGAAAAAACACTGGGAAAGCCCATGGGTGTCTATGTGACCATGGAGGCACCGGCCATGGTGGAACCGGATGACGATTACCACAGGGAAATCTCGGAGGCGTTAGCGGAGGAACTTTTGAAAATGATGCCCGGGGAAGCGGAGGAACTGTCGGTATTGATCGTGGGGCTGGGGAACCGGGAAGTGACGGCAGACGCTCTGGGACCGCAGGTGGTGGACAATCTGCTGATCACCAGACACGTGGTCAGAGCCTACGGCAAAGCAGCCTACAACTGTACCCGTATGAATCTGGTCAGCAGTATTGAGCCGGGGGTAATGGCGAAGACCGGTATGGAGACGGCAGAAATCATAAGCGGTGTGGTGAAGGAGACGCAACCGGATGTGCTGATCGTGGTGGATGCGCTGGCGGCCCGCAGCACCAGAAGATTGAACCGTACGATCCAGATCACCAATACCGGCATTCAGCCCGGCTCCGGCGTGGGTAATCACCGCAATGCCCTGACCGAAGAGACCATGGGCGTACCGGTAATTGCCATCGGGATCCCCACGGTGGTGGATGCCGCCACGATTGTGGGAGATGCACTGGAGAAGCTGATGAGCGGGGAAAAGGAGTTCGATGCGGTTAAATATATGGGACAGCACCGCATGGCTTTTGCTGAACTGAACAATATGTATATGACCGGAAAGGATATCGATTCTGTGATCAAACGGGTCAGCTACACGGTCTCCGAGGGAATCAATATTGCCATGGAAAAAAACTGGGCGTAACTGCATATATATAGGGTAACAGTTCATGAGTTGAGCACCGGATTACGAGCAAAGGTAGTCACGAAGTGACGTAAGAGCAGGTCAAGGCGACTTTGCGACTGACGCGGGCTGAACTGTCGTAACAAAAAAAGTGCGGAAGGAGAGCGCGGACCGTGAAGAATCCGAAAAATACTGTCTGGCGGATCGCACTGTTTTTACTGACAGTTGTCTGTGGGCTTTTGATGGCGGATCGTGGAGAAAATGAGTTTCCGGTATTTGCCTGTTCCGAAGCTTTGTCAGGAGAAAGCGGCAGTACCGGATTACTGCTGCAGCAGAATATGTGGGAAGTAGTACCGCTGTTAGGCTATGGTATTGTGGAGCAGCAGGGGACACAGAATCCGGAGGAGGATGAGACTACCTGCCGGACCCTGACCACCGAAGATCTGATCAGCGAAGAACTTCTCCTTCCGCAGCCGGAGGAAACGCAGCAGACGGCCCTTATCCCGGAGAGTGTGGAGGCAACAGCCGGGACTGCATTGAGCAATTTTCGTCCGGCGGTACAACAGGTGCAGATTGACCGCACACAGCTTGCGGATTATGAGACACTGGTACGGAATTTTTATGCCATAGATGCCAATACCATGGCAGGCAGCGATCAGTTATCCGTGGAAAAACTGCTGGGAATGGATATGACGTTGCCACAGGAAGGTGACGGACCACAGATCCTGATCTATCACACCCATTCCCAGGAGGCTTTTGCGGATTCGGTTCCGGGAGATGTGAACACCGGTATCGTGGGAGTGGGAGAGTGTCTGACCAAGATCCTGACAGAACAATATGGTTACCGGGTGCTGCACAATACCGGTCAATATGATGTGGAGACCAGAGACAATGCGTATTCCCGGGCACTTCCGGCAGTGGAACAGATCCTTGCGGAGAATCCCTCTATCCAGGTGATCATCGATCTGCACCGGGATGAGGTGGCGGAAGAGACAAAGCTGGTGACGGATATTCAAGGGAGACCCACGGCAAGATTTATGTTCTTTAACGGTCTGAGCAGGACCCGCAAGACGGGAGATATTGACTACCTGGCCAACGAGAACCAGGAGGCCAATCTGGCGTTTTCTTTTCAGATGCAGTTGAAGGCGGCGGAGTATTACCCGGGACTGACCCGCAGGATCTATCTGAAGGGCTACCGCTACAATATGCATCTGCGTCCCCGGACACTTCTGGTGGAACTGGGAGCCCAGAACAATACTGTGGAGGAGGCCATAAATGCCTGTGATCCTCTGGCACATATTCTGGATATGGTGCTTAAGGGAGAGTAGCGATACATAAAAGCAGGATAAGACAACGAATCGAAGTAAAATCATAGACAAGAATGCGGAATTTATGCTACAATCGTTAGATGCAAGAATATGTCAGGAAAGGACAGTAGTATGGCAGTAATAGATCAGAGCAAAATCCGCAATTTTTGTATTGTGGCACACATAGATCACGGCAAATCCACCCTGGCGGACCGTATCATTGAGAAGACGGGTCTGCTCACCAGCAGAGAGATGCAGGCACAGGTCCTGGACAATATGGACCTGGAGAGAGAGCGTGGCATTACCATCAAGGCACAGGCCGTGCGTACCGTATATAAAGCACAGGACGGAGAGGAATACATTTTCAACCTCATCGATACTCCGGGCCATGTGGATTTCAATTATGAGGTCAGCCGTTCTCTGGCGGCCTGCGACGGCGCCATTCTGGTGGTGGATGCGGCACAGGGCATTGAGGCACAGACACTGGCCAATGTCTATCTGGCACTGGATCATGATCTGGATGTTTTCCCGGTCATCAACAAGATTGATCTGCCCAGCGCAGATCCCCAGAGAGTCATTGAAGAGATCGAGGACGTCATCGGTATCGAGGCACAGGATGCTCCGCTGATCTCTGCGAAAAACGGCATCGGTATTGAGGAAGTCTTAGAGCAGATCGTGAAAAAGATCCCATCCCCCAAGGGGAATCCGGACAACCCTTTACAGGCACTGATCTTTGACTCTGTATATGATTCCTATAAGGGTGTTATCATTTTCTGCCGTGTCATGGAAGGCACAGTGAAAAAGGGTACCATGATCCGCATGATGGCTACCGGAGCGAAGGAAGAGGTCGTGGAGGTCGGTTATTTCGGAGCGGGACAGTTTATCCCCTGTGACGAGCTTTCTGCCGGAATGGTAGGCTACATCACGGCTTCCATCAAGAATGTAAAAGATACAGCAGTGGGTGATACCGTAACGGACGACAACAATCCCTGCGCAGAACCTCTGCCCGGTTATAAAAAGGTACAGTCCATGGTATATTGTGGATTATATCCCGCAGACGGTTCCAAGTACCCGGATCTGAGAGATGCGCTGGAGAAGTTACAGTTGAACGATGCGTCCCTGTTCTATGAACCGGAGACTTCTGTGGCACTGGGATTTGGCTTCCGGTGCGGATTTCTGGGACTTCTGCATCTGGAGATCATTCAGGAACGACTGGAGAGAGAATACAATCTGGATCTGGTGACTACCGCCCCCGGCGTTGTCTATAAGGTGCATAAGACCAATGGGGAAGTAATTGAGTTGACCAATCCTTCCAATCTGCCGGATCCCTCCGAGATCGAATATATGGAAGAACCGGTGGTAAATGCAGAGATCATGGTGACTTCCGAATTTATCGGTTCCATCATGGAACTGTGTCAGGAGCGCCGCGGCAAATACCTCGGCATGGAATACATCGAGGGCACCAGAGCGTTGTTGAAATACGAACTGCCCCTGAACGAGATCATTTATGATTTCTTTGATGCTTTAAAATCCCGTTCCCGTGGTTACGCATCTTTTGATTACGATCTGAAGGGTTACGAGAGATCGAATCTGGTGAAGCTGGACATTCTGATCAACCGCGAGGAAGTGGATGCCCTGTCCTTCATCGTCTGTGCAGATTCCGCTTACGAGAGAGGACGTAGGATGTGTGAAAAGCTGAAGGACGAGATTCCCAGACACCTCTTCGAGATTCCTATCCAGGCAGCCATCGGCGGCAAGGTCATTGCCAGAGAAACGGTAAAGGCCATGCGTAAGGATGTGCTGGCGAAATGTTACGGCGGTGATATTACCCGTAAGAAGAAGCTGTTGGAGAAGCAGAAAGAGGGTAAAAAGCGTATGCGTCAGTTCGGCAATGTAGAGATCCCGCAGAAGGCATTTATGAGTGTTCTGAAGCTGGATGATAAAAACTGATGAAGTAATTGAAGGAGCAATATGAATAAAAAGGAACTGGAATTATACATTCATATTCCCTTTTGTGTAAGAAAGTGCAGCTATTGTGATTTCCTGTCTGCCCCTGCCACGGAGCAGACAAGGGAAGCCTATATGGCTGCACTTTTTGCAGAGATCGGGGGAAGAGCAAAAGATTACAGTGACCGTACCGTGACCAGTATATTTATCGGAGGAGGTACGCCGTCGCTGTTGTCCGGGGAACAGATCGGGCAGTTGATGGACCGTATCAGAGAGCAGTTCGCAATGGCACAGGACGCGGAGATCACCATGGAGGTGAATCCGGGGACGGCCAGCGCAGAGAAACTTCGGAATTTTTACACGGCAGGAATCAACCGTCTCAGTATCGGTATGCAGTCTGCCCAGGCAGAAGAACTGAAAAATCTGGGCAGGATCCATGATTTTGAAGGTTTCTGCCAGGTGTACCGGGAGGCCGTGGAGGCAGGATTTACGAATATCAATGTGGATATCATGAGCGGACTGCCGGGACAGACGCTTGCAAGCTATCGGGATACGCTGGAAAAGGTGCTGCACTTAGAACCCATGCCGCAGCATATCTCTGCCTACAGCCTGATCGTGGAGGAGGGAACCCCTTTTGCGGCCATGGCAGAGAGGGGAGAATTGCCCTTGCCGGAGGAAGAGACGGAGCGTGCCATGTATGAGGAGACCATAGAGGTGCTGGCAAAGTATGGGTTCCATCGGTATGAGATTTCCAACTATGCCAGGGATGGTTATGAATGCAGACATAATGTGGGCTATTGGATCCGCAGGGATTACCTGGGATTCGGTATCGGTGCGGCATCCCTTATCGATAATGTGCGGTTTCAGAACGAAAAGAGTCTGGGAGCTTATCTGGCACATCCGCTGGAAAGCAGGGAAGAGGAGCAGACACTGACGGTACAGGACCGGATGGAGGAGACCATGTTTCTGGGACTGCGGCTGACAAGAGGAGTATCCTGTGTGGATTTTGCAGAACAATACGGCAGGACTGTGGAGGAAGTCTACGGAGAAGTGATCGCCCGGAATGTGGCGGATGGTCTTTTGACCGTTACGGAGAGGAAAGAGAACCAGAAAAAAGACCGGTTCCTGGCACTGACAAAGAGAGGGCTGGATCTGAGCAATTACGTGATGGCGCAGTTTTTATTCTGAGGAACGTGGGAGACTGACAGGCACTTGTGGACAGAAAATCACATAAACTATCATAAGCAACTGTCCACGGAGGGATTTTTTGAAGACCTTTCAGCAGCCATTAACCGCAGGAGAAGAAGCGTATTATATCCGCTTGCTCAGGGAAGGTACCGTGGAAGAATCCAGACAGGCCAGGGAGATCCTGGTGGAGAGGAATCTGCGCCTGGTGGCACACATTGCCAAAAAATACCAGAATGTTGAGGAGGACATGGAGGACCTGATCTCTATCGGATGTATCGGACTGATCAAAGCAGTGAATTCTTTTGACTCAGGAAAAGGAAGACTGGCTACCTATGCCTGCAGATGCATTGATAACGAACTTCTGATGATGCTGCGCAGCCGCAAAAAACTTTCCAGGGAAGTCTCACTGTATGAACCTATCGGACAGGATAAGGAAGGAAATGCCATCCATCTGTTGGACGTGATCGAAGAGAAGCAGAAGGACGTGGTGGAGGATCTGGAGCTTGACAGAAATATCAGGCGCCTGTTCCTGGCTCTGGACCACTGTCTTACGGAGCGGGAGTATCGGATTGTGGTGATGCGCTATGGGATCCTGGGCTGTAAAGAACACACACAGCAGGAGGTGGGAGATGTTCTCGGAATTTCCAGAAGCTATGTCTCACGCATGGAAAAAAGAGCATTGCATAAGCTGGCGGAGGCTCTGCGTGAGGACTAAACATTACCTTGTCAATTAAGGAACACTGTGATATATTTATTTCTATAAGTGACTAAAGATAAGGGGGGACAGGGATGCATTTTGTAAGAACGGAAGACTTGAAGACGGGAATGCGTCTGGCAAGACCTGTTTATAATAAGAAGAGTATTCTTTTGTTTGACAGAAATTCCCTTTTGTCATTACAGGCAATAGAAAGTATTCGTAATTTCGGATTGATCGGTGTCTATGTACTGGAACCGGCAGAACCGCTTCCACCCCTGACTCAGGAGGACCTGGAGTTCGAACGGTTTCAGATTCAGGCGGTCAGTGCCATCGAAGAGGAACAGGATCGTATCCTGAAGACCAGAAAGCAGAATCGTACCCAGTCCATCGCAGATATGGTCATCCGCAATTACGGACACTTGGATGAGAAAATCAATTTCTACCAGAATCTGAGAAGCCGGGAGGATTATTTCTCCAGACATTCCCTGAACGTGGCAATACTCTGTGCCATGATTACCCATGTGATGAATATCAGACGGGAAGAACAGTATCATACCGTATGTGCTGCCATCCTTCACGATATGGGAAAAGTGAAAAAACATGATGACGTGTATTACGGGGCACCTTATACCAGAGAGGATATGCTGCGGAACTGCGAGACACAGGAAGAGGCCTACGGTATCATCGAGGAGGCTTTTGCCACCGACGGATCCGGCATCCGCAGGATCTGCCAGCAGGCAGCCAGAAAACAGCTGGACCTGTTCCCGGAAGACGGAGAGAAGAACAGGTATAAAATGCTGGCCGGAGCCAATGTATTGCTGGTGGCGAACCGTTATGATGAGATCACGGCCATGACATTACAGGGAACGGCACAGTCTGAGGTGAAGGCTCTTCAGGAACTTCTGGAGCACCCGGAGGTATATGATCCGGAGACGGTACGGGCATTGATCCGTTCCATCAATATCCTTCCGCCCGGTGCCAGCGTGGAACTCAGTACGGGAGAGAAAGCACTGGTATTGAATGAAAATGAAGAAAGTGTACTGCGGCCGACAGTGGTAAGCTTCCGGGATAACAGTATCCTGAATCTGTCCCTTCCCGGGAATGAGGACATCCAGATCGTGGATGTCATGAAGACCATGGACAACCGGTACATATTCAATAAATAGTGAGGAGCAATTATGCCAACAATCGAAGAAATACTCAGAGCCGCCAAGGAAGCGGGAGCAAGTGATGTACATCTGACGGTAGGTATCCCACCCAAAATGCGTGTAAACGGCAATCTGATCACCATGGATTATCCCAGGATGCTTCCGGCAGACACGCTGGAAGTACTAGTCAATATCATGACGGAAGTGCAGAGAGAACGTTTTGAGGAACGGGGAGAATACGATATGTCTTTCTCTATTCCCAACTGCGGACGTTACCGTGTCAATGCCTACAAGCAGAGAGGTTCCGTGGCTCTGGCGTTCCGACTGGTAGGAACCGTGGTGCCTTCTCCGGAAGAGCTGGGTGTACCGGAATCCGTGGTGGAACTATATCAGCGCAAACGTGGTCTGGTACTGGTCACCGGACCTACCGGAAGCGGTAAATCCACGACGCTTGCCGCCATCATCGACAAGATCAACAACAACAGAGATGCCCATGTCATCACTCTGGAGGACCCTATCGAGTATCTGCATCAGCATAAGATGTCCATGGTCAACCAGCGTGAGATCGGCATAGATTCCAATAATTATGCCAATGCTTTAAGAGCGGCACTCCGTGAAGATCCCGATGTCATTCTGGTCGGAGAGATGCGTGACTTCGAAACCATCAGTGTAGCTATTACGGCAGCGGAGACCGGACATCTGGTATTGTCCACCCTGCATACGATCGGTGCAGCCAGCACCGTAGACCGTGTGATCGATGTCTTCCCACCACATCAGCAGCAACAGATCCGTGTCCAGCTGTCCAACACACTGGAAGCAGTCATATCCCAGCAGCTGATCCCGACAGCGGACGGCAAGCACCGTGTGGCAGCTTTTGAGGTCATGCATGCCAATCATGCGGTCCGCAACCTGATCCGTGAGGGCAAATCCCACCAGCTGGCCAGCGTCATGCAGACCAACCGGAAACTGGGTATGATCACCATGGATGAGGCTATTGTTCAGTTGTACTTTGAAGGCAAGATCGACAGGGAACATGCGATCCAGTTCGCTCAGGATCCCGACAGCATGGAAAATAAAATTTAAAGGAATGATCCGGAACCGGCTATATAGGAGCAGACCAGACGACGCAGCGGAAAGCGTACGGTTTTGTGAATCTGTAGTGAGGTTCCGGAGGATTTTTCACCAAAAGACGTTTTCATTTAAAATTTCTGATATTAATTCTAAGAAGATTCCGGTAGTTTCACTGCCCTTTTGCGGGCTCTTATGATTACCCATTGTATGAATTGTTTTGTTAAGTCTGATTATTTTTGTCAGATTCATTCGTTTTATCTGTTTCTGTTTTGTTTCACTATTATTTCCATAATAAATAAAACATTTTAAAGGAGGTATTTTATGTTTACTACAGTTTGTTCGGCTGCAGTCTATGGTCTGCAGGCATATCTGGTCCGCGTGGAAGTGGATCTGGCAGGGGGACTACCATCGTTTCAGCTGGTGGGGTCGCTGGGGAGTGAGGTGAAGGAATCCCGGGAGAGGGTGAGTGTGGCCATGAAAAATTCCGGTTTCCAGATCCCACCGGCACATATCACAGTAAATCTGGCTCCGGCAGGTCGACGTAAAGATGGTACCGCCTTTGATCTGCCTATAGCTGTGGGACTTTTGCGGGATATGGAACTGGTACCGGAGGAAGCGCTGCAGGATACATTGTTTTTGGGAGAACTGGGCCTGAATGGGGAGATCAAGAAGGTGAAGGGTGTACTTCCCATTGTTCAGGAGGCGGCAAAAAGCGGTATCCGAAGGGTGGTGGTGCCCGGAGAAAATGCCATGGAGGCTGCGGTGATACCGGGGATCACGGTCTGGGGTGTGAACTGTCTGAACGATCTGCTGGCGGCACTGAACCATCCGGAGCTGGAAACTGAAAAAGTGTATCAGCCGAGGATCCGGGCGGAGGACTTGCTAAGGGAAGGAACCGGACAGGATACGGGAGATTTCCGGGAAGTGGCGGGACAGGAGAATGCTAAACGGGGTGCCGAGATCGCTGCGGCGGGATTTCACAATCTGTTGATGATAGGGCCGCCCGGGGTGGGAAAATCCATGGTCGCCGGGCGAATCCCCGGAATCCTGCCGCCTCTGACACTGAAAGAAAGTCTGGAGGTGACAGGAATCTTCAGTGTGGCGGGACTTCTGCCGCCGGGACAGGCACTGATCACAAGGAGGCCTTTTTATGCACCACACCATACTGTGACACAGGCAGCACTGATCGGCGGAGGAAGCGGCATCCCAAGACCTGGGATGGTATCGCTGGCCCATCGGGGGGTACTGTTTCTGGACGAGCTTCCGGAATTCCGGAAAAACGTGCTGGATGGCATGCGACAGCCTATGGAGGAGCGTAAAGTGCAGATCGCCAGAAGTGCCGGGATGGTCACTTATCCGTCGGACTTTATTCTGGTGGCGGCTATGAATCCCTGCCCCTGCGGGTATTATCCGGACCGGAATAAATGCCGCTGTACCCAGCCCCAGATCGAGAAATATCTGGGAAAGATATCGGGACCGATTTTAGACCGGATTGATCTGTGTGTGGAACTGCATCCCGTGGATATTCTACATCTGCAGAAAACGAAAACGGAAAAAAGCAGTGAAGATATGAAGCGGCAGATCCGGCATGCAAGAGAACGGCAGGCGGAGCGTTTTGCAGGAACGGATTGCCGTTTCAATGGGGACATCCGGTCTGCACTGGTGGAAGAATATTGCCCGTTGGGAGAGGAGGGTCAGAAAGTCATGGAACAGCTGTATCGTACGCTGCAGCTCAGTGCCAGAGTTTATCATCGGATTCTCAAAACTGCCCGAACCATAGCTGATTTGGAGGACCGGGAAGAGATCACGGGGGAACATTTGCTGGAGGCGGCGTGTTATCGACCTTCGGAGACGTATTGGAATTAATTGTGTGCCGGAACCGGGTACATTAAGTGTGCGGCAAGAAAAAGGGGCCGGTACGAAAATAACGGAAAACGTGCGGGCTGTGTGAAAACAGGGAAAGGGACAGGTATGTTTATGGCGGAGGAAGAGAGAAAATATGCATATTTTTTGTGCAGCACCTATACAATCGGGGGCGTGCGGGCAGAACGGCTGCTTGCACGCTTCGGGTCACCCCGGGCGGTATATGAGGCGGAGACAGAGGAATGGAGGGAGTGCGTGGGCAATTCTGCGGCGGAAGCCTTGGAACGGCAGAAGAAAAGCGGAGAGTGGGAACGGGAATATGGACAGCTTTCGGAACAACAGATCCACTTTCTTTTGCGGGAGGAGAAAGGATTTCCAGGGAAACTGGCAGAAATTCCGGATCCGCCTTACGGCATTTTTTACCGGGGAAAACTGCCGGATGAGAACGAACCGGCGGTGGCGGTCATCGGTGCCAGAGAGTGTTCGGAATACGGCAGATATGTGGCCGAGGAACTGGGACAGTATCTGGGAAGAGCGGGAATACAGGTCATCAGCGGAATGGCCCGGGGGATTGACGGGATCAGCCAGCAGGCAGCGTTATCTGCGGGAGGAACTTCCTATGGTGTGCTGGGATGCGGAGTGGATATCTGTTATCCCGCACAGAATCGAAGATTGTATGAAGAACTGTTGGAAAAAGGGGGATTGCTCTCCACCTATGCGCCGGGAACAAAGCCGCTGCCCCAGTATTTTCCACCAAGAAACCGTATTGTCAGCGGACTGTCGGATGCTCTGATCGTCATTGAGGCCAGACAGAAGAGCGGGACGTTGATCACGGTGGATATGGCACTGGAACAGGGCAGGGACGTCTATGTGGTGCCGGGCAGGCTTACGGACAGGCTCAGCGACGGCTGCAATCATCTGCTGACGCAGGGAGCGGGAGTGTTTTTATCTCCGGAGAGTTTTGCAGAGGATTTTTTGCGGAGCTGGGAGGAAAAACAGGGACTTTCCGCAGATGGCTCCGGAGGAAAGAACAGGCGGAAAAATAATAGGGAAACCGGCAGAAATACGGCAAAAGTAAAATTGCCCAAAGAATCCCTGCAAAAGATCTTGGAATGTCTGGAACCTGTGCCAAAGACATCGGAGACGCTGTTGCAGGAACTTTGGGAGAAGGGAGAATATACGGACATTTCCGCACTGAACCGGGCACTGATGGAACTGGAACTTTTGGGATATGCCAGACAGAACAGTCCGGGACATTTCAGCACTTCTGCGAATTGACAAGGCTTTCGGAAAAGGGGTATAGTAATAGACATATGAGAATGACGAGAAAGGTCAGGTGCCCTTATGAACGATAAAGATACTTACAGAATGCATACCAAAGTAATACAGATCGGAGACCGGAAGATCGGCGGCGGCAATCCTATCGCCATCCAGTCCATGACCAATACGAAGACCGAGGATGTGAAGGCAACCGTAGAGCAGATCCTGCGTCTGGAGAGGGCAGGCTGTGAGATCATCCGCTGCACAGTACCGACGCTGGAGGCGGCAGCAGCTATCCGGGAGATCAAGAAGCAGATCCACATTCCTTTAGTGGCGGATATCCATTTTGACTACCGTATGGCACTGGCAGCCATTGAGAACGGTGCCGACAAGATCCGCATCAATCCTGGGAATATCGGAAATCTGGAGCGGGTAAAGGCTGTGGTAGATGCAGCAAAAGAGAGGAATATCCCGATCCGTGTGGGAGTGAACAGCGGTTCCCTGGAGAAGCCGTTGGTGGAAAAATACGGTGGAGTGACTGCGGAAGGTATTGTGGAGAGCGCACTGGACAAGGTACACATGATCGAAGATCTGGGATATGACAAGCTGGTCATCAGTATCAAATCTTCGGATGTGCTGATGTGCGTGAAAGCCCATGAACTGCTGGCAGGCCGTACGGTGTACCCTCTGCATGTGGGCATTACCGAATCCGGTACTGTGAACAGCGGTAATATCAAGTCAGCCATCGGTCTGTCCCTGATCTTAAGCCAGGGCATCGGTGACACCATCCGGGTATCCCTGACAGGAGATCCCGTAGAGGAGATCAAATCCGCAAAGCTGATCCTGCGTACATTAGGATTGCGCAAGGGCGGCATTGAGGTCGTATCCTGTCCCACCTGTGGAAGAACCCAGATCAATCTGATCGATCTGGCCACTAAAGTGGAGAAAATGGTAGAGGATTACCCGCTGGATATCAAAGTGGCTGTCATGGGCTGCGTGGTAAACGGCCCCGGAGAAGCAAAAGAAGCGGATCTGGGAGTTGCGGGCGGTATCGGAGAAGGTCTGCTGATCAAGCATGGCGAGATCGTAAAAAAGCTTCCGGAGGATCAGCTGCTCCCCGCCTTGAAAGAGGAATTGGATCATTGGAGTTAAAATAAATGAGTAAACCGTTTTTTGAGGTATTTCCTTCGTTACAGTTGAATACGGACATTCGTGACCTGATGGGGCAGACAGAAGTGGAGAGAGTCTCGGCGACAAAACGCAGAGACTTTCTTCGGGTGTACTTAAAAAGTACCCGCCTGATCCAGAAAGCGGACATCTGGACCACGGAACAGGAGATCAAGAAGCAGATGTTCCCTCAGGCCAACCTGACAGTGAAAATATACGAAAAGTTCGAATTGTCTTCCCAGTACAATCCGGAAAAGCTGATGGATATTTATAAGGAAAGTATTCTGGAGGAATTCCGGGAGTACAGCCATATCCAGTATAATGCCCTGAAGACGGCGAAAATCGAGTATCCTTCGGAAAATGAAATGCTTTTAACGCTGGAAGATACGGTATTAAATCACAGTATGGAAGGGGAGATCCTGCAGATTCTGGAGAAGATCCTGGTGGAACGTTGTGGATTCTCCGTGAAGATCCATACGGCTTATGTGGAAAAAGAGACCGGGCGTTTCCAGGAGGAAGAGGAAGCAAAGATCCGTCTGAAGGTGGATGCCATTTACAGTCGTACGAAAGGCAGAAGAGAAGAAGGAGAGCAGACTGCATCGGCGGAAGGAAGCGGGCAAAGTACAGCACAGGATCCGGAAACCGGCAAGGCTGCAGAGACCGCACAAAAGCCGAAGACCGAGAATGCCGGTGGCGTGACCAAGAGCTTTCAGGGTGGCAGCCGCGGTGAATTCAAGCGTGGAGAATTCAAAAAGGGCGAGTTTCGTAAGGGTGGTAACTTTGAAAAAGGTGCGTTGAAGAGATCAGACAATCCGGATGTCATCTACGGGCGTGATTTCGAAGAAGAGGCCATGAAGATTGAGGAACTCATCGGAGAGATGGGTGAGGTGGTCATCCGCGGTAAGGTACTGTCCGTGGATACCCGTGACATCAAGAACGAGAAGACGATTATTATTTTCAATATCTCTGATTTTACCGATACCATGACCATCAAGATGTTCGT
>ULPP01048536.1_pt1 | contig 13495 bp, 9 predicted proteins | sample 1953531 | NCBI WGS metagenome assembly ULPP01 (sample SAMEA4835630, study PRJEB28245) | human gut metagenome | biome: gut microbiome; material: fecal sample | place: Denmark | collected 2008
ACCTCATTGTCTAACAAAAGGGGAGCATTTCATAAAGCGGCCCGATTGCTTTTTGTTTTGATTTTATGTCAGAGTTTAATTATAAGAACAATATACAATATATTGTGGCGATATAAACAAACGGTCACATATTATAGAAAATTTTTGTAATATTCTAATTTGTAATTATCCTAAAAAAATTGCTCAAATTAAACAAATAAAAAAATCTGTTTTTGTCAGTTTGACGATTGAATTAAACGCCTCTTTATGATAGAATAAAACTTGTGTTCGGCAATACATATACCACAATATATAGTGAAAATTATAAAAGTAACACTAAATATAGATATATATAGGAGTTATAAATACGGAGGAAGAGAAATGATAACAAAAATTATTAAGCGTGACGGACGAGAAGCGAATTTTGACACAGAAAAAATAACACAAGCCATTTATAAGGCTGCACAGGCAATCGGCGGTAACGATTATGATGCCGCAAAAGCACTTTCGGTACAGGTAAGAGATTTACTTGAGAAAAAGTGCGGAGATAAGGCTCCTACAGTTGAGCAGGTACAGGACGCTGTTGAAAAGGTGCTTATTGAAAACGGTCATGCAAGAACTGCAAAGGAATATATACTTTACCGTGCAGAGCGTACAAGAGTGCGTGAAATGAACACAAAGCTCATGAAGATTTATGAGGACCTTACTTTTAAATCAGCTAAAGATAACGATGTTAAGCGTGAGAACGCAAACATTGACGGTGATACTGCAATGGGTACAATGCTCAAGTACGGTTCAGAGGGCGCAAAACAGTTCAATGAAATGTACATTCTCGACCCTAAGTATTCTAAGGCTCATCGTGACGGTGATATTCATATTCATGATCTTGATTTCTTTACACTTACCACAACTTGTTGCCAGATTGACCTTGTAAGCCTTTTTAAAGGCGGTTTTTCAACAGGTCACGGCTATTTGAGAGAACCTAATGACATTGCGTCATATTCGGCACTTGCATGTATTGCAATTCAGTCTAACCAGAATGACCAGCACGGCGGTCAGAGTGTGCCTAACTTTGATTACTCAATGGCTCCGGGCGTTAAGAAAACATACAGAAAGCGTTACAGAATCAATCTTGAAAGAGCAATTGAACTTTTGACAGATGCCGAAGATCCTGACGCTACAGTAAAAGAAATCTGCGAAAAGGCAGAGGAGGCAAGCGGCGAATGGCCGACACTCGAAAATCAGACTCCTAATTATAAAAAGGAGGAGCTTGCACTTCTTAAAGAAAAGTTTGAAGACAGAGTTGCCGAGAAAATTCAGCGTTTTGCGTTTAAACATGCCGAGGCTGAAACAGATAAGGCTACTTTCCAGGCTATGGAGGCACTTATCCATAACCTTAACACAATGCATTCAAGAGCAGGCGCACAGATTCCGTTCAGCTCACTTAACTACGGTACAGATACTTCTCCGGAGGGCAGACTTGTTATGAAGAACCTCCTTTACGCTACGGAAAGAGGTCTTGGCAACGGTGAAACACCTATTTTCCCAATTCAGATTTTCAAGGTAAAAGAGGGCGTAAACTACAATCCGGAGGATAAGAACTACGATTTGTACAAACTTTCAATGAGAGTTTCTGCAAAAAGACTTTTCCCTAACTTCTCATTTATCGACGCACCGTACAATCTCCAATATTACAAGCCCGGTCATCCTGAAACAGAGGTTGCATATATGGGCTGCCGTACAAGAGTTATGGGCAATGTTTACGATCCTGACAGAGAGATTACATATGGCAGAGGAAACCTTAGCTTTACTTCAATTAACCTTCCAAGACTTGCAATTCTTTCAAATAAAAATATTGACTTCTTCTTTGAACAGCTTGACAGAATGTGCGATCTCGTTGTAGGTCAGCTTCTTGAGCGTTTTGAAATTCAGTGTCAGAAACTTGTCAGAAACTATCCTTTCCTTATGGGTCAGGGTATTTGGCTTGACAGCGACAAGCTTACTCCTAACGATTCTGTAAGAGATGTTTTAAAGCACGGCTCACTCACAATCGGATTTATCGGACTTGCCGAGTGTCTTGTGGTTCTTACAGGCAAACATCACGGCGAGAGCGAAACTTCACAAAAGCTCGGCCTTGAAATTGTCGGCTATATGAGAAAGAAGATGAACGAGGCTACCGAGAAGTACAAACTTAACTTCGGTGTTATCGGTACTCCTGCAGAGGGCTTGTCGGGCAGATTTGTAAGAATTGATAAAGAGCGTTTCGGAATTATTCCGGGTGTTACAGACAGAGAGTATTATACAAACTCTTTCCATGTACCTGTTTATTACAATATTTCCGCATTTGATAAAATTAAGATTGAAGCACCTTATCACAATCTTACAAACGGCGGTCACATCTCATATATTGAGCTTGACGGTGACCCGTCACAGAATATTGACGCATTTGAGGCTGTTATCCGTTGTATGAAAGAGAGCGGAATCGGCTACGGTGCAATCAACCACCCCGTTGACCGTGACCCTGTTTGCGGACATACAGGTATTATCGGTGATTATTGCCCGCAGTGCGGCAGAAAAGAAACTAAGAACGGTCAGGGATTTGAGCGTATCCGCAGAATTACAGGCTACCTTGTAGGTACAACAGAGCGTTTTAACAATGCAAAGGCAGCCGAGGTAAGGGATAGGGTAAAGCACTCTGTTTCCGAATGTTGCGGTATGGAAGATTTTTCCGATGATATTACAGCATAATTATGAGTAAGGATATTATAAGACTTTCAGGTGTTATAAAAAACAGCATAGTTGACGGCCCGGGTTTCAGACTTACAGTTTTTTGCCAGGGTTGTCCGCATCACTGCGAGGGCTGCCACAACGAAAAAACGTGGGACTTTGACGGCGGCTTTGACGGCAAGGTTGAGAAGATAATCAATGTCGCAAAGTCACTTCCGCTCTTGCAGGGACTTACTTTTTCGGGCGGCGAACCGTTTTGTCAGGCAGAGGCATTTGCAGAGCTTGGCAGACTTGCACACGAAAACGGCTATAATGTAGTTACATACACGGGCTATACTTACGAAAAGCTGCTTGAGGGAGCAGACAAACATCCCGAATGGATGGATTTGCTCAAACAGACGGACTACCTTATAGACGGCAGATTTATACTTGAAGAAAAGAGCCTGATGCTTAAGTTCAGAGGAAGCAGAAATCAGCGTATTATTGATGTGAAAAAGAGCCTTGAAAGTAATCAAATAGTTGAAAATTACGATATATAAACAAAACCTGCGTTGTTGAGTATAACGCAGGTTTTGTGTTTTGCTGATTTTTTCAAAAGTTAGAGCAGCAGAGTATTTTAAAATTATTTGCTTTAAACTGTGCACTAAACAGTAATAAACAAAATACGGACTGCACATAAAATGCAGTCCGTAAATATTTGAATTATGTGATTTGATTATTTAATAGCCTCAAATGCTTCCTGTAAATCGAAGAGAATATCATCAATATGCTCTGTACCGATTGAAAGACGAATTGTATTTGGCTTAATGCCCTGCTCTGCAAGCTCCTGCTCGTTAAGCTGTGAGTGTGTTGTTGATGCGGGATGAATAGCAAGTGACTTAACATCTGCTACATTTGCAAGAAGTGAGAATACCTGGAGATTATCAATGAACTTCTTAGCGTCTTCTTCTGTACCCTTGATTTCAAAAGTAAAGATTGAACCGCCGCCGTTAGGGAAGTACTTATCATAAAGTGCCTTATACGGTGAGTTTGGAAGTGATGGGTGGTTTACGCTCTCAACCTGTGGGTGATTTACAAGGAATTCAAGAACTTTCTTTGTGTTTTCTACATGACGCTCAACACGGAGTGAAAGTGTTTCAAGACCCTGCAAGAAAATGAATGCGTGGAACGGAGAGATTGTAGCACCTGTGTCACGGAGAAGAATTGCTCTGATGTATGTTACAAATGCAGCACCCGGAGCAGCCTGTGTAAATACAGCACCGTGGTATGATGGGTTTGGCTCTGCAAACTGTGGGAATTTACCTGATGCAGCCCAGTCAAACTTACCGTTCTCAATAATTACACCGCCTATTGCCGTACCGTGACCGCCGATGAACTTTGTAGCTGAATGAACAACGATGTCTGCACCGTACTCAAACGGTCTTACAAGGTAAGGGGTTGCAAATGTGCTGTCAACAACAAGCGGAATATTGTGTGCGTGTGCAATCTTTGCGAGAGCCTCAATATCAATAAGGTTAGCATTTGGATTGCCGAGTGTTTCAATGTAGAGAGCCTTTGTATTCTCGTCAATAGCATTTTCAAAAGCACCCTCTTCATCAGGATCAACAAATGTTGTTGTAATGCCGTAAGCAGGAAGTGTGTGTTCGAGAAGGTTATATGTGCCGCCGTAGATTGTCTTTGCAGCTACGATGTTATCGCCTGCTTTAGCAAGAGCCTGAATTGTATATGCGATTGCAGCTGCACCCGAAGCTACTGCAAGAGCGGCTGTACCACCCTCAAGAGCTGCAATTCTCTGCTCAAAAATATCTTCTGTAGGGTTTGTAAGTCTGCCGTAGATGTTGCCTGCATCTTTAAGTGCAAAACGATCTGCGGCGTGCTGGCTGTTGTGGAATACATAAGAAGTAGTTGCGTAAATCGGAACTGCTCTTGCATCTGTTACCGGGTCTGCCGATTCCTGTCCTACATGAAGCTGAAGTGTTTCAAAGTGTAATTTTCTATCTTTTAATGTGCTCATTTTATTTACCTCTTTCAATAATTAATTTAGTTTGTTACAATGTTATAATAAAAATAATGTAGTAATGTATTTGTTGCGTCAGCAACAACATCCAGAGGTACTGCACATTCGTCCGTATCGGTAGTTCTGTCTTAATAGATTTACAAATAATAGAAGCATTAGAATTCTCCTTTGCTAAAACTTACTAATTACATAGGTTTAATGTGATTGTATATTATCATATAATTTACCCGTTGTCAATACTATTTTTTAAATTTTTAAAAATATATTTGTTTAGTAGGTTTTTAGAGCAATATTTGCCGGTTTTGTAACATATTTGTAGAATTATAAGCGACCAATATACATATAGAAAGATAATTAAAATATAAATCGGATAAAAAACAACTTGAAAACCTACTAAATATATGTTATTATTATGTTATAGATGAATGCTATATTTTTGCAAATACTTAGTAAAAGGTGGTGTTAATTTGAAAATTTCTACAAAGGGAAGATACGCACTGCGAATGCTTATAGATTTGGCAATGCACCAGAATGACGGTTACATTGCACTTAAGGATATTGCAGCTCGTCAGAATATTTCCAAAAAATATCTTGAGCAGATTATGCCTATTCTTAATAAAGCCGATGTGTTACTTACAAACCGTGGATTTCAGGGTGGATACCGCCTTGCAAGAACTCCCGACCAATATACGGTAGGCGAGATTCTTCGTATTACAGAGGGCAGTCTTGCTCCTGTAGCCTGTCTTGACCACACTCCGAATAACTGCCCTATGAGCGAGGAATGCATTACTTTGCCTGTATGGCAGGGACTTAATGAGGTTATTACAAAGTATCTTGACGGCATCACTATTCAAGACATTATTGACCGTCAGACTGAGAGCATCGGCAATGACTATGTAATATAATAGTATATAAGTTTATAGAAAAAATTATAAAGCCATCTTTGATTTTATCAGTCAAAGATGGCTTTGTTTGTTAATTAGTTTTTTATTGTTTAGGCAAATAATGTTTTAACACACAAAGTTTAGTTTTGAAAATTTAGCTTTTGCGTTACTTTGTTGCCTGAACGATAATCAGCTAAAGCATAAATTTCTCCCAAAAACTTTTGATAAAAGCCCAAAATAACAGACCACAAAGCCGAAGTAAAATTCCGTCTTTGTGGTCTGTTAAAAAATACCTAAATAATTTATTACAGGGGATAGATATTAAAAATTATTTATCTGAGAACATTGGAGTTGAGAGGTAACGGTCGCCTGTATCTGGAAGAAGCGCTACAATTATCTTACCCTTGTTTTCAGGGCGTTTAGCAAGCTCGGTTGCCGCATATACTGCCGCACCTGAAGAAATACCTACAAGCACACCCTCTGTACGGGCAATAGCTTTGCCTGTTGCAAAGGCTGCCTCGTTCTCAACAGTGAAGATTTCATCATATACTTTAGTATCAAGGGTTTCGGGAACAAAGCCTGCGCCGATACCCTGAATTTTGTGAGGACCTGCAACACCCTTTGAAAGTACAGGTGATGTAGCCGGTTCAACTGCAACAATTTTTACATTTGGATTTTTTGACTTAAGATATTTACCTACACCTGTTACGGTACCGCCTGTACCTACGCCTGCAACAAAAATGTCAATCTTGCCGTCTGTATCCTCCCAGATTTCAGGACCTGTTGTTGCAAAGTGAGCGGCAGGGTTTGCCTGGTTTACGAACTGACCCGGAATAAAGCTGTGCGGAATTTCACTTGCAAGTTCGTCAGCCTTTGCGATAGCGCCCTTCATACCTTTTGCACCGTCAGTAAGAACAAGTTCTGCGCCGTAAGCCTTAAGAAGATTTCTGCGTTCGATACTCATTGTTTCAGGCATTGTAAGAATAATTCTGTAACCTCTTGCGGCTGCTACCGCTGCAAGACCGATACCTGTGTTACCGCTTGTAGGCTCAATGATAACAGAATCAGATGTAAGCAAGCCTTTTTCTTCCGCATCATCAATCATAGCCTTTGCTACTCTGTCCTTAACACTTCCTGCCGGATTAAAATATTCAAGCTTTGCAAGTACAGGTGTGTCAAGTCCCTGTGCAGCAGAGTAATTATTGAGTTTCATAATAGGTGTTCTGCCAATGAGGTCAGTGATTTTCTCGTAAATTTTCATAATGCATTCTCCTTTATAATATAATGTTTATAGTAATGTCCGTAATTGAAATTCAATCCTTATTAAACCTACATAAATTATAGGTATTATTATAGCACCGCAATATTGCATTGTCAACACTTAAATATAAATATTTCCGAAAAAAATAATAAATATCGAATTTTTAATGCTGATATGCAATATGTATAGAAATACAACGGGATTTTTTATAAACAAAATTATAAATATAATTGCAAATTTTTACAATATATGTTAAAATTAGAGCAATAATAAGCAAACGGATTTACCGTGAAATTTAAAAGAAGGTGTATAACTTTGAAAAAATGTTTTTCGATTGTACTGACTGTACTTATGGCGGTGATAGCTTTTACAGCTTTTTCATCAGTTAATGCTGTTTCTGTCGAAAGTAATCAATCGGTACATACTAACCAAACAGCGGATTTAGGAATACCTCCGCTTGACTTCGGCGATTCAAATGACTATGACAGCGGCGGTTCTGATTGGGGCGGCAGCTCTGACTGGGGCGGCAGTTCCGATTGGGGCAGTTCAGACTACAGCAGTTCCGAAAGCAGCGGAGAAGGTCTTGGATTTGGCGGAACGTTAGTTGTTTTCCTTGTAGTTATCGGTATAGTTGTTTACGGCATGATAAGGAGCGAAAAGGACAGCAAAAGAACAACTAAAAGAACAACTACTACTGTTGGCAGATCACAGACAATTCAGCAGTCGGCAGGCAGAAATATTACACTTCCTGACCGTACGGCACAGATTTCAGACCTTATCAAGCAGAATGATCCGAACTTCTCGGCAGAAGATTTCCTTTCATTCTCAAGATATGTATATGTTACCATTCAGGACGCTTGGAGCAAGCGTGACCTTTCACCTGTAAGAATTTATTTACACGATAATCTTTACAATCAAACTCAAAAACAGATTGATCGCAAGATTGCAAACGGCGTAATCAATAAGATTGAAAATGTAGCCGTAAGTACAGCTTATCTTACAGCGTATCGCAGAGATAAAGAATTTGAGTATGTTACAGTTTATCTCAATGCCCGTCTTACAGACTATGAGATAAACGAAAAGACCGGTCAGGTTCTCCGTGGAGATCCTAATGCAAGATACGAGTTGAGGTACACACTTCGCTTTGCCCGTAATGCAGGCATTAAGACCACAAGTGCAAACAGTCAGACGCTTAAGTCACACAGTTGCCCGAATTGTGGTGCTCCTCTTGAAATGTCAAGTTCCGGCAAGTGCGAATACTGCGGAAGTACAATTACAACAGGTCAGTATTCATGGGTACTCAGCGAATATTCTTCTATTCGTAACGATACTGTTGACCAAGGCATTTATATTGAAAAAGATAACAATGCTCAAAACAATACAAATAATAATCAGTAATTTTTTATTGCTGTTCGGGACCGGGATTTTTCCGGTCCCGATTTTTGTGTTTAATCCGTAAATATTTTTTTATATAATGGCAAAATAAAGCTATAAACAAAGTTGTTTTTTACATAATGTATCAAATACTTGCATTTTTTTAACTTGTGTGTTATATTGTAAATGATTTGTTAATCAATATTTCTAAGTACAAGGTGATATTATGGATTACAAAATTATTGCACTTGACATTGACGGTACTCTGACTAACTCTCAAAAAGAGATTACTCCACGCACTCGATACGCTATTATTGACTCTCAAAAAATGGGCAAAAAGGTTGTAATCGCTTCGGGCAGACATCCTATGGGGATTCAGAGCATTGCAAGAGATTTATTGCTTGACCGCTATGAGGGTTATATTATGGCTTTCAACGGAGGAAAAATTCTTGATTGTACTACCGGACAAACTATTGTAAGTAAGGATTTTCCGAAGGAATACCTTTCCGACATACTCGGTGTGTTGAAAGAATCAAATCTTTCTGTTCATACCTATGATGATAAGAAAATCATTACAGGCGGCACTTTGAATGATTATTCAAATGTTGAAAGAGATATTCTCAAAATGGAAATGGTTGTTGTGGAAGATTTTGCGGCGAATATTCCTGAAAAAATCAATAAACTTTTACTTTCGGGCGAACCTGCCGAAATTGATAAATATAACGAAATTCTTGCAAAACGCTACGACGGTTTGCTTGATGTGTATAAGAGCGCACCGTACTTCCTCGAGATTATGCCTTTCGGCGTAACAAAGGGTTCTATGCTGCCTATGCTGCTTGAAAAACTCGGTTTTACAAACGAAGAGATGATTGCTTTTGGCGACAATTACAATGATATAACTATGATTGGTTATGCGGGTCTTGGAGTTGCTATGGGCAATGCAGAGGAAGATGTAAAAAAGATTGCAAATTATGTCTGCGAGTCAAATGATGATGACGGAGTTGCAAAAACACTTGAAAAATATGTTTTGAAAAGTAATATATAATTTGTAGTTGTGATATATAAATAGTTGTGATATATAAATAGTTGTGATATATAAAAACTCTCTGAATTTAATCGGAGAGTTTTTTGCTTTGCCGAAAAATCTGTCTGCTTTTTAAAAAAACAGCACTTTGTTCACTTTTTTGTATAAATTACATAAAACAAGTATTAAATGTTTGGAAGCACAGATTTCGAATAATTCTAAATCAGAAAAAAAATCATTGATAACTACTTTATAATTATATGTAGATGTTAAATTTTGATTTTAACGGAAAATGGAGGAAAAGCTATGACAAAGGTAAAAAAACTCATTGCTTTAATGCTCGTTGTCTGCATTGCGGCAACAGTAGGTATTGTGTCGGTTTCGGCTGCTACTGTTGACGATGCTGAGTCAGTTCAGGCTAAATACGACGGTATTAAAGTGCATGTGTATTCTGAAGACGGCGCACCGAACATCTATTATTGGAACAGCCTTCCGCAGAATATCGCAACAGATTACCCCGGTCCTAAAATGACCGCCGAGGGTGATAACAGCTACTGCTACACATTCGACAATGTAACAAAAATCAATATGATGTTTGTTACAAACGGCACTCAGTCTGCTGAAACAACAAGAAACAGCGGCGAGTGGTGGTACAAAAACGGAAGATGGTCTTCTAAGTCTTGGAATGATTTTGATGACTGGCAGAGAACGGATCTTCGTGAAGATTCAATTTACTTTGTAATCACAACTCGTTTCTATGACGGTGACACAGGCAACAATGTTCATTGTTGGGACGACCAGCAAGCTAACAACCCTGATTCAGACCCTGCTTGGAGAGGCGACTTTAAGGGCCTTATCGAAAAACTTGATTACATCAAGGCTTTAGGCTTCAGTGCAATTTGGATTACTCCTGTTGTAACAAATGCGTCAGGTTATGACTACCATGGCTATCACGCATTCGATTTCTCAACTGTTGATGTTCGTTATGAGAGTGACGATGTTAAATATCAGGATCTTATCGATGCTGCACATGAAAAAGGTATGAAGATTATTCAGGACATAGTTATCAATCATACAGGTAACTTTGGTGAGGCTACTCTCGCTCCTATGTTTACAAAAGAGTATAACACACTTAAGGATCTTGAATCTGTTAATTGTATGGTTCCGATTCCTGATTCGGATTTTGCAAAAACATTCCCTGACTATGACAGTCTTGCTCCGGGTTATCAGTATCAGGCAAGACTTAATATAATGAAGGATACTAAGGCGCTTGATTCAGGCGATCATGACACAGAAAATAACTATCATCATTACAAAGACCTTAGCTGGGAAAGCCCAACTGTACAGACAGGACAGATTGCCGGTGACTGCGTTGATGTAAACACAGAAAATCCAAAGGTTGCAGAGTATCTTAACAATGTTTACGGCGATTATATCAACATGGGTGTTGACGCATTCAGAATGGATACCGAAAAGCATGTATCAAGACTTACTCTTAACCAGTTCTATTTCCCATCATGGCTTAAGACAGGCGGAAAGAATTTCTATGTATTCGGCGAGGTTTGTACTCGTGTAAGCGAGTTTTGGAATCATAATATCCCTGCAATTTCTGCTCCTTTCTATACTTGGGCAGAAACAGACAGCAAGTATATCAATGCTCTCGGCGATGATCAGCTTGAAAATGTAAACCTTACAAATGCTCACTATGCAAGCAATTCATCTACAAGTAATCAGCCAACTTCTGATAATGTTTATCTTAATGGTATTACATATCATACTCCTGATTACAGTAAGGGCAATGGCACAGGCGTTATTGACTTCCCAATGCATTGGAACTTCTCTACTGCCAGCAATGCATTTACCCGTGCTCTTGAAGAGGATCCATATTATAATGATTCAACATGGAATGTAACTTATGTTGACTCCCATGACTACGGTCCTGATATGGATACTCGTTATAATGGCGGTACTCAGGCTTGGGCAGAAAACCTTTCACTTCTCTTTACATTCCGTGGAATTCCATGTCTATACTATGGTTCAGAAGTTGAATTCCAAAAGGGTGTAAGTATAGACCTTGGTCCTAATGCTCCTCTTTCAACTTTAGGTCGTGCATATTACGGCGATTATCTTGAGGGTGATGTTTCAGCTACTGATTTCGGTGAATATAGCGCATCGGGAACAGTTGCCGAAACTCTTAATTCTCCGCTTGCTGTTCACCTTAAACAACTGAATATGATTCGTAGGGCAGTACCTGCTCTCCAGAAAGGTCAGTATACAAAGGACAGCGAATATGTAACTGGTAATATGGCATTTATCCGCCGTTATACAAATTCAAGCGAAGGCGTAGACAGCCTTGCACTTGTAACTATTTCAGGCGGCGCTACATTCAAGAACATTCCTAACGGCAAGTATATTGACGCTGTTACAGGTGATGTTAAGACTGTTACAAACGGCACACTTACAGTAGGCAGTATCGGTAAAGCCAACATGAGATGCTATGTAGCTTGCGGTTCAGGCTTCACAGGCATTGACGGTAAGATCGGTACAAACGGTACATATCTTAAGTAATTAAATAATTAAATAATTATAATTACAACTAAGAGGATGGAGTAAAATTCATCCTCTTTTTGTATATATTTGCAGATAAATGAATATTTTTGCTAAAATGTATATAAATATGACATAATCTTAATTATAAATAAGACACTTTAAAGCATTTTGTATCTTTTCTTTTGCTTTAAAATGTGATATAATGTTCTTTAATGGTAATTATAAATTTACTAATCTTTATTGTAGGAAGTGATTTTGATGGGCAGTTATTCAGATAACACACCGGCTATCCATGACTTGGCACAAAAAATGATCTCAAATTCGATGATCGATACAAGTCTTTATTCAAAGTATAATGTTAAGAGAGGACTTCGTGACCTTGACGGTAAGGGTGTATTAACAGGCCTTACAGATATTTCCACAATTATCCAGAATAAAGAAGTTGACGGTAAGCTTGTTCCTTGCGACGGTGAGTTGTATTATCGTGGATATAATGTAAACGATATTGTCGGTGGTATTCTTGAGGATGATCGTTTTGGTTTTGAAGAAGTTGTTTACCTTCTTCTTTTTGGCGAAATGCCAAATGTCGCACAGCTTAAGGATTTTAAGGACTTGCTTGTAAAATACAGAACTTTACCGCAGAACTTTGTTCGTGATGTTATTCTTAAAGCACCGAGTGAAGATATGATGAACTCGATTGCTCGAAGCGTACTTACTTTGTTCTGTTACGATGATAACCCTAATGATACATCGGTAGATAATGTTCTTCGTCAGTGTATTCAGCTTATTTCAGTATTTCCGATGCTTTCGGTTTACGGTTATCATGCATATAACCACTATCTCCGTGACAAAAGCCTTTATATTCACCGTGCAGAGCCTACTATGTCCACAGCGGAGGTTATTTTGTCATTACTTCGTCCTGACAGAAAATACACACCGCTTGAGGCAAAAGTTCTTGATATGGCGCTTATTCTTCATATGGAGCACGGCGGCGGTAACAACTCTACATTTACAACTCATGTTGTAACTTCTTCCGGTACAGATACTTATTCGGCAATTGCAGCGGCTTTGGCATCTCTTAAAGGTCCTAAGCACGGCGGTGCAAATGTTAAAGTATTCTATATGTTTGAGGATATTAAAAAGCACATAAAAGACTGGAAAGATGACGAAGAAATTGAAGATTACCTTGAAAAAATACTCGAAAAGCAGACATTCGACAGAATGGGTCTTATCTATGGTATGGGTCACGCTGTTTATACAATTTCTGACCCTCGTCAGATTATTCTTAAGGGCGCAGTTCAAAAACTTGCAAAAGCAGAAGGCTATGATGAGGACTTTGAACTTTATGAGAGAGTAGAAAGACTTGCTCCGCAGGTTATCGGCAAAAAGCGTAAGATTTATAAAGGCGTTGCGTCCAATGTCGATTTTTACAGCGGCTTGCTTTACAGTATGCTTGACATTCCTTGTGAGCTTTATACACCGATGTTCGCTACAGCCAGAATTGCAGGTTGGAGCGCACACAGACTTGAGGAAATCGTAAATGAAGGTAAGATTATCCGTCCTGCTTATATGAGTATTTCTACAACAAAGAATTATACTCCACTTGATAAAAGATAATATTAAAAATTAAGGCGGATACTTGCAAATGAACTGACCCCAAAAAGTTAGACAAAGTTATA
>ULPP01025299.1_pt1 | contig 13401 bp, 3 predicted proteins | sample 1953531 | NCBI WGS metagenome assembly ULPP01 (sample SAMEA4835630, study PRJEB28245) | human gut metagenome | biome: gut microbiome; material: fecal sample | place: Denmark | collected 2008
GACATCTTATATCACAAATGATTCGGTAAAATTGGATGCGAGCCGGATACAGGTTGTAGATTATGAAGATGAAAACAATAATAAGGTTGGTAAGATCATTAAGAATCTGAAGTTAAGCCGTACGCAGGAATACAATCGTTCATCTGCAAATGGTGTGTTTACACAGAGCATCACAACAGATATCGTAATTGGCAATCCTGATTTTGCAGTATTGTTCGATTCTATGAATGATACAGATCCTAACATTTTCAAGTATGCTTTAGTAGCGGATATGGGTGTTGAGGTTGATCAGCCAACAGTTCCGCTTACCATTGCTGGTAATGTATATGCTGCTTCTGATTATTATAATAAGCAGTATAACGAAAGCACATGGGATGAAGATGTAAGTGATGATAGTAAAAAGCTTACCACATCCGACACTTATGAGATTGAACAGGAAGATGGAGAAAATGTTAATATTGCAGAATTATATCAGCATGGCAGTGTAACATCAAAGAGTGCCAAGGGAGAGAAAACTTCAAGTACATATACCTATTATAATAATTATGCAACACAGAACAATCAAACGGAGGTTGCAGGAAGAAACGATTATTATGATGGTGCAACAATTAAGAGTAAATACTCAGGATTCTATGTAAATGGTTCTCAGGTATCTATTATGGCAGATACGGTTATTGTACCAGGTACAATGGCAGTTATGGATAAGGGATCTCTTTCTGTCTATGGTAAGAATGGAAGCCAGACAGCAGAATCTGAGGTATGGACAGACAATATTGTATTAGATGGTTATAGTACAGTTAAAGATAATACAGCAAAAGATGGTACTGTCACAACAACATACAAAGGCGCAGAGGCAATTATGAAAGCAAATATGTATGTAAAAGATGACACGGAAGTAAATGCTGCAGGATCTTCTTTCCAGTTAACTGGTAGCTATTTTGGCTATGGAGACAGCACAGAGAAAGATGATCGTAAGTTTACACCAGTTGTGGATGCCGCAAACTTCCAGATTGAAGTTACAGATGCAGCAGGTAATAAGAAAACAGAAAATCGCGGGCATTATAACAGTAGTGCTATTATCGTAAATGGTGAGCAGTCAACATTGAATTTGGCACAGGCAAAAACATTGTTCTTAGCAGGACGTACATACATTGAGCTTTCAAAGGATGTAAACAGCGTAGATGGAACGACAAGAGAAGATGATGCAGTTGTAAACACAGTGAAGGATACATATGCATATCATCCAACGGATTATAATCCGGAAATGCCAGATGCATTGCGGACAGATGATAATAAGACTACAACCATCCGCGATTATAAGATGGGTGAGAGTATTTCATTAAAGAGTAACCAGGAAGCTTATATTCCAGTAACCTATAATGGAATCCCTAAGCTTGCTAAGAATGACAAAGGGGAGTCGCTTGGATATTATCTGGCAGAACTTCCACCAGCATTAAAGGGCAGTGATTTGTTTGAAAAGTATTTCCCATCTTATCAGTTTGATGGTAAGGTACCATGTGTATTGCAGGAAATATCTGGTAAGAAGTATTATTATTATGATTTCCAGACTGCATACACTCAGACGGAACTGCTGTATCGTGCTAGAGTAATGGCAGGACAGATGACAAATGCAGAGTATAGTGCATGGTTAGATGAATTCCCGTCTGCACAGTATTTTGCTGCAGGCTTTATTGAAGATTATGATGCTGAATTGGAAATGCATAGAAAATATGTAGCAGCAACAAATAAGACCGGGCTTACAGATAGTGTAATTGCAGAATATTTGGTAGATATTGGCGATTATGAGGATTTTGATGCTGGAAATATTGTTCTTCCGGATGCAGATCTTGATCCAAATGTAAGTATTTATTCCAGCGGTGCAATTACAACGAAGAAAGATACAACATTTAGTATTGTCAGAGCAGACAATACAGATGCACTTACAAAGCTTTTGACTTCTGATAGTCTGAAGGACATGAATGAGGGAAATAGCTGGCTTGGTTCAGTAGATGCAAACGGAAAGGAATCAAAGTATACAGATGCATATCAGCTTTCCAATGATTTGGAAATGGAATATGACTATATGAAGTGGAATCTGGGACATTATAGTCAGGATCCTACATTAGATTCGGTTACACTTGCAAACAATGCAGTAGAGAAGCAGTATATTAAGGCGGTTGTCAATGATGAAGATCTTGGCGATGGAAGTATCACACCAATTAATAAGTTCCTGGATATGTCAAAGATAACAGAGAGTACAAACATTACACCTAATATTTCTGGTACAGATTCGGGCGCAAATGTTATGGATCTTGCATCTGGGTACTCTGTATGGGTAAGTAATTCAGATGTAGTTGTCAAGGCAAAGAAGGAAGATAAAGGTGAGGTGCGAGGCGTTGTAATCACTAAGGGAGATGTATACTTTGATACATCGGCTGAGAATGGTGTCACAGATTTTGAAGGTGTGATTATTGCCGGTGGTAAAGTATATGTTGCAGGAAATGTAAAAACAATTGCTTCTTCCGCTGAGATTTGTAGAGCAGTATTGCGTGAATGCTTACTGACTGGAGATGATAATTCAAAATTGATATTGAGTCTGTTCCGTGGATATGAGCCAAAGGAAGAGGATGCATCTTCCACAGACGCCTCCGAAGCAAAATCAATTGATATGATTGATTATACAGATGTTGTAAGCTTCGCAAACTGGATGAAGAATGTGGAATAGAGAGGTGGCCTATGGAGAAGAGAAGATTTATGAAGGATAACAAAGGCTACACACTCATTGAGATGATTATCGTTATAGCGATTATTGCAATAATGACTGGCGCGGCTATGGTAACAATCACGATTTTGCATAATGCAAAAGCCAAGGAAGCTTCTATTACATTGGAAACAGCATTGTCTGAAACACAGAAAAATGCCAAAGGGAAAATGTGTGTGGTAGCGGATACACAGCAGCCAGATTACAAATTTGCATTAGCTGTCTATAAAAGTGGTAGTAAGTATTATGTAAAGAAGGGTTATTATATAGGAAATGGTAATGATATGTCGCTGAATTCCAGTTATGTATTTGATGATTCAGAGAATGCAAACAGTGGAAAGGGCGAGAGCTTTTCGGCATATGTAAAGGTGAAGTACAAAGATTCATCTGGTACGGAACAGGATATTACCGGAATTGATGAAAAGCCTGTATATATAATTTATGACCGTCAAGGCATGTGTATATATGGTGATGGTCAGTATGAGTTTTATCGTAACAGCAAAGACTCATTGTTAAATACCGTGGTTTTGAATAAAAAGGGAAGCCATACATTACATTAAGGAGGGGCGTGAAGATGAATAAAGATAATAAAAACAGCGGCTTCTCCTTGGTGGAATTAATTATAGCTATAGCAGTGCTTGCGTTCTTGATGTTAGCAGTTTCTTCCTTTATGGGATCGAGCGTATCACAAACAAGGAAAGAACAGGTGGATGTTAAGTTACAAACACAGGCTCAGGAAACATATAGCTTAATTACAGACACTATCATGCAGGCAAATGATATTGTGATGGTTGGATATACAGCATCAGAACAGTTGAATTTTGCAACGGTAGGAGAAGAGACAAGTGCAACAATGGCGAAGAAGTTCTATGTGAAAGATGAGGCAACAGCAAAAGCACTTGTAAAAGATCCATCTTTATATGGAATTACTGATTCAGTTTCAAAGGCAGATGTAATATGTTTTAAGGATATTGATGTAGACGATCCAATATATATATCATATCTGCGAATTGAAAGTTCTGTTCCGTTGGATATGAATCTGGTACCGGGTGGAAACCCAAGCATTTTGTCTGAACAGGTAATAACTAATTCATTGACAGGGGAAGCAACAAAGGTACAGTGCACAGAACAAAATTCCAAAATTGTATACAGCATAAATGACACATTAGTTTCTACCTTTTACTTCGAAAACAATAACATGTATTATGGCAGAAAATATGCATACATGACAATGTCAGATGATGAGGTGGATATGTCAGATTCAAATTCAAAGTTTGTACATCTGTATAATCCATATTTGTCATATGTTGAAGCAAAGCTAGGAGCGATAGGCGTTGGTGTTGCGGGATGTACAGCAAACATTGATGCAAAAAACAATTCAGTTAAGCTGGATATATACTATAATCAGTCTAATATGACGTATACAACGAATGGAAGAGTGAATCCAAGAAATTCGTATGTATTAGTACCAAAAAAGTAGGGAGGGGAAGTAGAACATGAAACGTAAAACAAAGATTTTGATATCTGCATTATCTGTAATGTTCGTTGCGGCGATTGCAGTTGCAATTGCATCGTTCTCCTTCGCTGGAAATGGTGACGAAGACGGCTTGCTGGAGAATGGCGAAATTATCGCAGATGCAAGTCAGAATGTGGATACAAAAACGATTATCGATTACATTATCGATAATTCAAATTCAGAAGATCCAGAAGTAGATAAGATTTATCATATCGCAGAAATTTCATCTTCTTCTGCTTCAAGCTTAGAGACATTTGTTAGTTCCAATGGCTTTAAGGATTATGTTATTGATGGAAACCGTACAATCGAGCAGGCGATGGCAGATGGTTGTATCGAATACAAATGTTTTGGCGGAAATGTAACAAGTGATGCAGATCTTGCTTATATTTCAAAGGCAGATTTCATTTATGTAAGTAATGATTCTGCATCGAAATTTACAAAAGACAATGACATGAGCGAGAAATTATATGATCTTCTGCATACATATGCAGTTGGCGATTTTAAGCCTTTAGTCATTGATAGTCCAAATGCAACAACCGTTGATCCGTCGACATCAAAGAATATGAAAGATCTTGCATCTTCTGTATTTGGCCCAAATGAAAAGTATTATTACACATTCAAGTGGGCAAGCAACTTAAGTGCAGATCAGTATTTGCAGCATGCAGGTGGTTCTTTGTATCTGGGAATTAACGGTCAGACACAGAAGACAAATGGTGCATGGACAGAAGTATATGAGTCAGACCCGACTGCCTCTGCTTCAGATGGATCCTCAGCACAGCCGATGTCTATGGCGAAGATTTTGACAATTGGCGTCAATACTACATATACAAAGACAGATGCGCTGTTAGCAGGAAATCCGTCAGCAACGGGGTTGTATGCAGCAGATGGTTCTGCAATTGCAGATACTGCTACATCAAAATATTATAAGCTGGATGCAAATTCAATCTTCTATAAGAATGGTTATAATAACCGTGTCGGTGTAAGACCAACTTATATACAGAATGATATTGTAACATTGGCTGATTCAGAATCCGTTGATTTTGATCAGTACGACATGATTGTGATTGAAGATTCTTGTTATAATCAGACAATCACGGCAGATCTCTATAAGAAATTTGCATCAGCAATGTATGGTAAGCTCCATATTGTATATGGTGCAGATATGGGAACATCATCAGATGCTGCGATTAAAGTTCCAGATGATTTAAAAGAGACAAACTACTCTAAGTTATTCTATATGGTAGCAACAACAGAGTATGTTGCACGATATGAGAATATCATGGTAACTTCAAGAGCAGACTTCAGTGTTGTTACAACTTCAAAGAGTGTAGCGACAGCAAAGGTTATTGCAGATTTGATCAATGCATCGAAATATCGTGGAATTGGTGGTAGAGGTTCTTCTTCCTCATCCTTTACGGTGTTAGAGATTCAGCCATGCTATCCAATTGATGAAGCTGTGGCACAGGAAGTAGGCAAGGCAAAGCCAAGAAGTGGTAATGCATCAAGTATTTATGGAAGTGGAAATTATTATACAGCTCCAGCTAATGTCGTGAATGGAAAGACAAAAGAACAGTTAGCTGAAAATACAGAGTACTATGCCTGGGAGCTCTCTAAGGCAAAATTAGCAGATGCATTAAACTTACCAATTGATAAGATTAATTTGGTACAGATGTCATCCGAGGAGTTTGCGTGTGATAAATCAGAAGTTTTAGGAAAGTACGATTTGGTTTATATTGGCGGAAATACATCTGCATTAAAGGATGTGTTAGAATATCGTAGTTTGACAGGTCTTGCAAGATGGGGTGGGACTTTGAAGTCTAATTCGGGTAGTTTGGATATGTCAAAGATTACAACTTTGCCAATCTACACGATGTATTCTCACAATGGTGATATTGTAAATCTGGATCTTTCAGCTATGGCACAGTCTCCAGGTCCTGCAAACAGTGGTACACCAACTGCGAAGGTTCGCCTGAATGGAAATTATACAGATACGTTTACAGTATTGAATGGTAATGATATCACATATAATCGGTATGAGGCATTAAAAGAATATGTTGATGCAGGAATGCCGGTTGTAGTAAGTAAGAATCTGACAACAGCATATACTCTTGCAAAGACAGATGGCTATTTGCAGAACTCGATTGATCCGGATTCTAATATGTATAAGTTATTGGCAGCATGTGAAGGCACTGATAAAGATAATGTACAGTGGAACTTTAATCAGACGGATGTGGAAGATATTTTAAGTGATGGTTCGCTTGGTGATTCATTAACAGGATATGTCTCAGTGTTCAAGGGTGGTGCAGCAGATACTCCAAAGAATGAGTTGAGTTCAATCTATGCAACATCAGAGAAGAGACCAAAGTTGACAATCACAAGTATGCCGGCAACTTATAATCGGTATGATGAAACATCACAGATTACAGACGGTACATTGAAATTTAAATATACAGTCACGGGAAGTGCCAATTATACGGTTAAACTGTATATTGATGATGATGGAAATAGTACTTTTGATCGAAAAGAAGAGTACATGACATCAGGAGATGCGAATTCACTTACTTATCAGTGTGCGGACAGCTTCTATGGTCCACTGTATTGGATGATTGAGGTTGTTGATACAAATGGAAATTCAGTCAGCCAGACGGGTATTGCTTATGTCAAGAACAAGACTGACGAAAAACAGCAGGTAAATGTATTGCAGATTATGCCGGGAGGTAAGGCAAACCAGTGGTCAAATAACGCACTTGGCGAAGGCGCAGAAGGTTACAACTCCTTGTATTTCTGTACTGTATGTCAGCAGGCATATCAGAGACTGGAGTATAACCCATATACGAATTCAGGAAATCGTACAGCGTATGGAGCTCTTTATGGTGGTAATTTCCAGGATTCGAAGGATGGTATGCTGGGAAGTCATTACTTAGGTAAGCATGAGCATACGTTTGGTATCGTAAGTTATGACAGTCAGCTTGTTGTACCTGGAAAAGGTGTCAAGGGTATGGATGACTGGGATAACAACCTTGCAGATCAGGTAAATGATCTGTATGACTTTGATATTGATATTATGCTGCGTAATGAGTTTGAGCAGGCTGCAAAGGATGCAGAAGCTGCATATGATTACAAGGTTGACAATGGAGAAGTTGATTACTCTTCAGCAATTACAGATGCAGAAAAAGAGGCACTTGTAAATTCATTTACAATTGATTCAACGGATACTGATTATGATAAGTATAATGCACTCACAACAGTGGAAGATAAATATAAATTTATTAAGAAACGTGAGTATGAGCAGTTGGCAGGCAAATATTGGCAGTTGTATCAGTTTATGAAGAATGAGAGTGCAACTGGAACATCCAGCATGAAGGATGAAACAGGTGTTGATATTCAGAAAACAACCGTTGATGCAAGAAAGGAACTTGATGAAGAAATTGATAAGTTAATTGCCGGAATTCAGTCAGGAAGCACAAATTCAGGCAAGACAACCTTCTCAAGTAATACATCAAAAGAGACTTTGATTCAGGAATTGAATCGTTTGAAGACAAAATCAACGTACAGTGATTATTATTCTATTGATGGTAACGCTGCACAGTATAATGATGTATCACAGGCATATCTTCCAAATGGCGAGAGTATGAACACTTATATGGAGGAGTACTTTAAGGTAAAAGATAAAGAACTTGAGTATAAGGAACTTTACAAGAAATATACAAGATATGCAGCAGGTGCCGATTGGTTACAGGAATCATACAGTACAATTATTCTTGGACCATCTGAAGATTTCGGTGGAGATGATATTACAAGTCCGATTGCACTTGCAGATTTGAAGTCTTACATCGAAGATGATGGACAGCTCCTGTTGTTCCATGATACATTGACAAAGTTCTCTGATAAGGGTACTTCTACATTGACAGCAACACTTCGTTCATACTTTGGTATGGATCGGTATCACTTTAATGATCCTGTGACAACAGATGCAAGTCAGAATTATGTGAAGTATACAACTACACAGGATAGTGACAAGTACTTTATGACGAATCTGTCGACAACGAAAGATGAAAGTCGGTATACAAGCTGGCTTTCAGATATGAAAAAAGTGTTTGGATCAACGCCAAGCAAATATCTGACATCCGTGGCATATACAGATGCGGTAAATGTCAGTGGTAATGATAATCCATATGCAATTCCTTATCGGTATGCCGATTTGAGCTGGGCAATCGCAGGATATTGGTACAATGCAGCTAGCTTTTCTGCAAAGGAGAATACAAAGTATGGTACTGATAAAGCGAGTCAGAACAATCAGGGTATTGTAACATTGTTCCCATTCACATTGGCATCTGAGTTGAATATTTCAGGAACGCACTCACAGGCATATGCGCTGGATGTTGAAAATGATGACATGACTGTGTGGTATTCTCTTGCAGGTGGTAATAATACAAAGGACGGTTCTTCCATCTATGCAGCATCACCGAGAGATGGTATGGACAACTACTTTATTTACACTTATAAGAACGTAAACTACTGTGGTGCCGGACATTCGAAGGTGACTGGTGTAGGAAAGGATAATAATGATGAGCGTTACCTGTACATCAATATTATTTGTAACTCAGTTCGTAACAGTGTAAAACAGCCAACCATTTATGTATATGACTATGGTAAAGAAACAAATAATATCATCAAACGTGATGTAAACGATGATTATTATACAAAGGTTGAGGAGAATACTTCATATCCAGAGTTTAGTTTTAAGGTAACTGTAGACCAGGATGCAACATTAAAGCAGGTTCGAATCTACTATGATTTGGATTACTCAGAGACAAATCGTGATAGTTCATATGTAGCAGATAAGAATCATGTATTGATTGCGGATTGGAATTCTACACAGGTAAAGGAAGGTATCATCAAGGATGTATTCCGATATGATTCTTCTCTTGAGAAGCTGTTGAATAAGGATGGCGGACAGATTGCTGAGAAGTATGTAGATTCTGATGGTAAGGAAGTTACAGTAGCGGCAACGAAATTGAAGCTTCAGCCATCGTACTTTGAGAATTACAATAATGAATATACATATATTGTAATTGAAGCAACCGATTCCGAAGGTAACAAGGTTTACCAGAGAATCAAGGTTATGTTGAAGGATTATCTCTTTGACTTAACGTAAAATAATAAAAAAAGCATGGGAAATTCTGAAAAGAGTCCCATGCTTTTTTTGCCATTTGATTGACTTTTTTATAAGAATCGTTATAATTAAAATATGTATGTAGTTAGGAATTAGGCGATATATGCCACAACGTACAAAATAATATGAAAGGGGAGATACTATGCGAAAACGCAAAATGAATCGAGCACTCGTTGTCGCACTGAGTGTTGCTATGGCATCAAGCAATATAGCACCAACAGTTACATATGCGGCGGAGTCATCTCAAATTTTCGAAGCGTCAGAACAAGAAAATCCACAAGAAGAAACAAGTGAACAGGAATCCAAGACAGAGGTTGAAACTGTAAGTGAAGATTTACAGCAGGCAGAGCAAACTGTTGCAGAAGATAAGACGATTACAGAAGAAACGTATTTAGAGTACACACCTGAAGAGGGAAATTATACTCTGTCTTATCAGATTCGTGTAAATAATGGAAAAAAGGAAGCTATTATTAAGGGATATGGTAAAAATAAGACAGATAGAAATATTACTATTCCAAGTGAGGTAAGTGCTTCCAGTGAGTACACAAATGCTGCAGACTATCAGAATATTCCAGTTACAGCGATTGATCAGGGTGCATTCGCATTGACGGAATGTCCGAGAAGCGTGAATATTCCTGCCTCTATAGAATCCATTGGTACAAATGCATTTGCCGGAGGAGAAAAACAGAAAGTTTACATATTGCAGTCCGTTACAATTGAGGAAGGTTCAAAGCTGAATTGGATTGGAGAGGCTGCATTTCAAAGTCAGGCAGGATTGAAAAGTGAAATTGTGATTCCTGATGGTGTTACCAAAATTGGTAAACAGGCATTTTATAATTGTGAAGGCTTGACAAAGATTACATTTAATGGTGGAGGAATCATTGGTGCGCAGGCATTTTCTGGTTGTAGAAAAGTCAATATGGAAAATGGGTTAAAATTTCCACTTAATGTAACAGAAATTGGTGATGAAGCATTTTTGAATTATGGGGCTTCCTCAACAAATGCAGGAGATCTTGCGCTTCCAAGTGGACTTACATCAATCGGAAAGAAAGCCTTTTCTGGCGCAAAGCTGAAAGGAAATCTTGTTATCCCAAGTTCCGTTGCGTTCATGGGAGATTCTGCATTTCAAAGTGCATATGCCGATACCGACAAATCAAATATGGGGATGTTATCGTTTGAAAACGGAAGTAAATTAACGAGTATTCCAGCGTATGCATTTGATAAGTGCCTTGCGTTTAAGGGCTCGATTGTAATTCCAGAGGGGGTTACAAGTATTGGGCAATATGCATTTGAAAAGTGTTCAGGGATGGATGGAACGCTTTCTTTGCCATCAGGGTTGGAAACAATTGGCAATTATGCTTTTTCTGAGTGTTCAAAGCTGACAGGAGGAATTACACTTCCAGATACGTTGACACAGCTTGGTACGTATACATTTAATAAATGTAGTAATATTAATGGAGAACTTGTATTAAGTAAGAATTTAAAGAATATACCACAGGCTGCATTTTCAAACTGTTCTAGCATGATTGGAAGTGTGGATATTCCAGAAGGCGTACAGAAAATAAATGCAAACGCATTTCAGGGATGTTCTTCGTTAAATGGAACATTAACAATCCCGGAAACGGTAGATACGATTGGTGCCTATGCCTTTGATCAATGTAGTTTACTCACCGGGACTTTAACAATACCGGGAAAGGTAACTAATGTATCGAATTATGCATTTGACGCATGTTCTGGATTTGATGCATTAAAGCTTTCGGATAGTATTACAACTATCGGAAATTATGCATTTGCAGATTGTGATGGTTTTAAAAATGAATTTGTACTTCCTGCAAACCTGAAGACGGTTGGAGAGTTTTCATTTAGTGGTTGTAGTGGACTTGTTGGAAATCTGGCGATGCCGGATACTGTCACTTCAGTTGGAAAGTCTGCTTTTGCAGGGATGTCCGGATTAAATGGATATATGTATTTGTCAAAGAAACTTACATCCTTTGGAGAGCTGTGCTTCTATGGTTGTTCGAAATTAACAAATCCGAAGGATGAGCAGGGTAACATACAAATTATTGAGATTGCAGAGGGAACAACGGCGTTACCACAGCAGATGTTTGGAAATTGTAAGATGCTGACAAAAATACAGGTTCCAAAGACTATTAAGACAATCAATACTGGTGTATTTATTGGAACGAACTCTGCACTGGATCTTTATGTATATGCGGGGTCTGATGGAGCTGCGTGGGCAAGAAATTTGTCCACAGAGCAGAAAACGTTTGATGTTATTTATTTGGATGCATTAGCTTCAATCAAGCTTTCCAATAACGCATACACAATGCGAGTTGGCTCAGAGAGAGACTTGTCTGCAACTATCAAATATTATAAAGAAGAAAATGGTGTGGATGTACCATATGAAGTTGCAGAGAAAGATGCACCAGATAAATTAACATGGACTATGAATAATAAAGATACAGGTACCTATGCATCCTATGCAGATGGCAAAGTATCAGCAATCAAACAGGGAACGGAAACAATCAAGGCAACATCACCGGATGGTAAGACAAATGGTATGTGTAAGGTAACAGTGTTTAATAAATATGTTACACAAATGTCGTCCTCTGATCCAGCAACAACAAAACTGAATGCTTCAAAGGATGGAGAGCAAACAACGATTACAGCAACAATCAAATTGCAGGGATTCAAAGAAGCATTGGAATATGGTGAGATTAAAGAGGAAGATGTGACACTTACATGTACACCATCTGTAGAAGGTGTGGTTAAGATTGAGACGGGAAAGATTGTGTTTAATGAAGATTATACACAGGCTACAGTTTCAACAGTAATTACACCGGTAAAGAGTGGAAATACAGTTATTACATTTGCTACAAGTGTACCTGGTGAAACGGAAACGAAATTTACAAAGACGATAAATGTCTATATGCCGTTACAGAGTATCAGTATTCCTGAAACAGCAACTGTAAAGGTTGGCGGCGAGAAGTTGAAGTTGACAGCGACATTGAATCCAGAAGGAGCAACCACACAGAAGGTCACATGGAAGAGTTCGGATACATCGGTTGCGACTATTAAGTCTACGACCGGAGAAATTACAGCAAAGAAGGCAGGAACAGTTACTATTACATGTACACCTTCAAACAACTCGAATTATGGTGATACGGCAGAAGCTGTTACCTGTACATTGACGGTTTTGCCAAAGGATGGAACAACGCCAACACCGACACCAGATCCAACACCAAATCCAAATCCGAATCCGGATCCAAAACCAACTCCGGATCCAAAACCAACTCCGACACCGACTCCGGAAGTGAAAGTTCCAACAATGTCAGTGAGCTATCGTACGCATGTACAGACATTTGGATGGGAGAAGTCATGGAGTAAGGATGGCGCTATGTCCGGTACGTCCGGAAAGGCAAAACGTCTGGAAGGCATTGAAATAAATGTCAGCGGAAATGATAAGGTTGGCATTCAGTACACGACTCATTGCCAGAGCTACGGCTGGCTGCCATGGTCATCAAACGGAGACATGAGTGGTACAGAAGGCGAAGCAAAGCGTCTGGAGGCAATTAAGATTCAGCTCACAGGTGCAGATAAGGATAAGTATGACATTTATTATCGTGTACATGCACAGTCTTATGGCTGGCTTGGTTGGGCGAAGAATGGCGCACCAGCAGGAACTGCAGGTTATGCAAAACGTCTGGAAGGAATTCAGATTGTAATTGTTAAGAAGGGCGAGAAGATTGACGAGAATAAGAATGGCATTAAATCTGTCAATAAAAGTGCATATATTGCATTATCTGGAACGTCACCAGTTGTGAATTCGAAGCCGACATCTTCAATGAATCCTACGATTGAAGGAAACAGTACACCAAATGTTACATACAGAACGCATGTACAGACATATGGCTGGCAAGGTTGGAAGTTTAACGGAAGTATGAGTGG
>ULPP01026607.1_pt1 | contig 13150 bp, 9 predicted proteins | sample 1953531 | NCBI WGS metagenome assembly ULPP01 (sample SAMEA4835630, study PRJEB28245) | human gut metagenome | biome: gut microbiome; material: fecal sample | place: Denmark | collected 2008
TGAACCTTACGAAGAATAAGGCTTAAGGAACGAGCAAATAAAGGGGCGTGGGGCTGTGAAATAGAGATGTGGCTTGAAAATGATGTATCATACAGCACAGAAAGTCGGAATCCCGATTATGAAGACCCTTACCGGTTTGAATCGTCAATGGTTATTGAAGACGGTTTTATCTACTTCTATGATTGTGACGGCATCAGTCCCTCAAAGCTCAGCAACAAATATTGCTGGTTCAAAGCAAGAAAGGTCAAATACCACATTATACCAGACTGAAATAATAACAAATCCCTCCGGACTTTTGAATCCGGAGGGATTTTCACTGTAAGGTATATATTGATTTTACTTGCTGTCTTATGCGGTGGCTGTCTGACCGCCGTTCATATCGGGAGGATTGCCTCCGCCAAAGCTGCCATGATTATTACCGCCGGGACGGTTACCTCCGCCAAATCCGCCGTTTCCTCCGTGCTGACCTCCGCCGAAGCCGCCGCCCATTCCGCTACCGTAGATGTAGCCGGACATGGTGATCTCCTGCGTGCTGTCGCCTACCGTAAGTGTGTATGTTCCGTCCGATGTGATGTCGGGAGTGCTTATTACTACGGTCTGGAACGATACAGTGGGTGTAAACTCTGCAATTACGTTGCCGCTTGAATCGGTGAGCTTTACTACAGTTCCTGCACTTGCGTTACCTGTGCTTGCAAGTATCGAACCTTGCGTTGACTCCGAGCCGAAGTTCATAGCCATACCGCTTGAGCCTGCCATAATTACCGTACCGCCTGTTATCACAGCGTTATTTTCATAATCGAGCGAGCCGTTACCATTGCTTGTAGGACCGTATACATAAACCGTACCGCCCGATATTTCAATATCGCCGTTCGAGTCAAGTCCGTCGCCGCTTGCATTGACGTGTATTTCACCGCCTGTTATGGTGATTTTAGCTTCGCTGTCGGCTGAGAATGAGTCGGGGCCAAAGCCTCCGCCCACGCCCTGATTGTCGCCGCCTGCGGCATTGATTCCATCGTCCGATGACGTAAGTGTTACCTTGCCGCCGCTGACCGTTACCGTCTGACCTTCAAGACCTTCATAGCATTTTGCAATGCTGATTTCGCCGCCGCTGACAACTGTGTTGTTGTCGGAGTGAATGCCATCATCGCCCGTACTTATATCAAGTGTACCGCCCGATACCGTAACATCGGCATTGCTGTGGATTGCATCATCAAGCGTATCAATATCAAACGTACCGCCCGATATTGTCAGCACACCGTCAGCCTTTATGCCCTTATATGACTCGGTGCTGTCGCCTGTTGTCTTTTCGGACGAACCGCCTCCTGCCTTAAAGGTGAACGTTCCGTCCTTTATGTCAACCGTACCCGATGCATCAATGCAGTCCTTGCCGCTTGTGATGTTCAGCGTACCGCCGGAAATATATACATATCCCTTTTCGGTATTGTCTGTGTTTTCGCTGTGGATTCCGTCCGTTCCGGATGTAACGGTAATATTACCGCCTGCGATTCTTACGCTGTCCTTGCCCGAAAGACCCTGTGATGCGGAGGTGATATTATATGTTCCGCCCGTTATCTTGAGGTCATCCTTTGTTACAATGCCGTGCTTGCTTTCACACTTTACGTTAAGAGTACCACTGCCGTTGAAGGTTATATCCGATTTTGAGAATATCGCACCGTCAACGTTTGTTGCATCATCTGATGAAGCAAATTCGCCCGTGCTTGAAAGCGTGTTTTCTGTTCCCTTTACCGTTGTTATAAATACCTTGTCGGCATTTATAATATAAAGTGCCGCACTTCCCTCTTTGGTAATGCTTGCGTTATCAAGCACCAGCTGTACCTTGTCGCTGTCGCCGGCATTTACGACTATCTGACCCGTGAATGTTCCGCTGAATTTATATGTTCCGGCTTTGGTTATGGTGACCGAGCCGTCTGCAACTGTTACAGAACTGTCAGAACAGCTTGCCGTACTGTCACTGAGAGTTATATCTGTGCATTCCGAGTAATCGCCCGACAGATCACGGTCAGAGAACATATCATCCGCTGTAAGCTGTTTATCGCTGTCAGAAGTCTTACTGTCCGATGCCGAACTTATATCTGTAGCTGAAGAAGTGCTGTCAGCGCTGACGGTCGTACTGCTTTCAGCCTGTGATACCTGTGAATCCGATGATGTGTTGTTATCGCACGATGTAAAGCATGAAACCATAAGCGCTGTAGCAATTGTTACAGCTAAGATTTTCTTTTTCATAAAATTACCGCCTTTCGTATCATAACATTTTTCAGAGCTGTTCTCTGTCGTCTGTACTTTGAGAAGTTATGTTTATTTCAAGATTGCCGTTTCTGCATCTGAGCTCGTCTATCATCTGCTTTTCACAGCCTGCCTTGCCGAGCGTGATGTTATAGGTCAGCTTGTTGAGGCTGCCGAGATTCGTTGTTTTCACCTGAATCATTTTGTACTGTGATAAGTATTTTACAAATATATCGTCAAATATTCCCGCATATTCAAGGTCCTCCGGAACGGTTATATGCAGTACCCTGTCAAACTCGTTTTTCTTTGATTCTCCGAAGGGGGCAGCGGTAAGCACTATGTTTGCAACTCCCATTATCACCGCAAAGATAAGAGCGTACAGCGGATAGCCCATTCCGCACGCAAGTCCTACCGCCATTGCAAGAAATATCGAGCCTATTTCCTTTGCCGTACCCGGTACAGAACGGAATCTTACAAGAGAAAAGGTTCCCGCTACCGCAACGCCTGCGCCTATCGAACCGCTCACCATCATAATCACTATGCTGACTATCGCAGGAAGTGTGGCAAGAGTGATAACAAAGCTTTTTGTGTATTTGTTTTTGTACATATACATAAAAGCCATCGCTATTCCGAGTACCAGCGCCGAGCCTACGCCGATAAGAAAGCCGCCCAGTGTTATATCAGCCGTACTGCTGAAAATTCCTTGTATTACCGTATCAAACATTTACCGTTACCTCACTTTTTACTTTTTTCGTTCTTATGCCCATGCTTCGTCTGAGCATTGTCATATATGCCATTCCGTATTTTGAAAACGATGTCTGCTTTATACCGCCCTGTGCAAGAAGCTCTGCCAGCCATAAAGGCATCGAGCCTGCCGCTTTTATTTCCATCAGCGAATATTCTCTGTCAAGAATCTGCTCACCGTACGGCTCGACTTTAAGGTCGATATCTTCCGCTCTCCAACGTATGTTGCGGTCAAACGTAATTCTTAAATCCGAATCGTCCGCTCCGAAATATGCCGTTCTGTCGTAGCAAAGATAGACAGCAGGGAAAATGTCCCCGTAAAAGTCAAGAAAATAGTTGATCTCCTTTGCTATCTGGCTGTTTTCGGGAAGTCTTTCGCCGTTTTCGAGAATCTCCTGCGCTTCATCGCAGTTGAGCGATATACGGCGCTTGTAGACGATGCCCTTGTATTTTTTCTTCAACTCAAGAAAAACCTTTTCGTCCTTTGACGCAGTACCGTAGCTGCGAAGCCTTAGCTTCTCCTTATAAACGGGCTTTTCAAGCGATCTTCGTATAAGCCTGAAGTCAGGGGTATCATAGTAGATGTTGCATATCGTGCTTTCGCCGTGTTCGTCGGGAATCATATACCGTGCGAATTCGTTTTCGATAAACTCCCTTTGCTCAGCGCTCACAAGATATTTAAGCTCGTGACGTTTAAAAATGCTTTTATCCATTTATCTCATTCCTTTCGGTTTCTTTTGGGTGTTGTTCTTTGTCTGTGCTGTAATGATAACTCTTTTGCCTTAAAGAAACCTTAGAGAGTTTTACAAAAACTTTACAAAACGGTGAAAGTATTGTGAAATCGTCATTTTAATGCGAAATTACGGTTGTGATATTATTGCGTATGTTTCAAGGCTCTTGATTTTTCGCTTGAATTATGAGATAATATAAAATAGGAAAGTTTATCCGAACCGCCGCAGACGGTTCGGAACGGGAAATAAAACGACAGATAAAGAAAAGAGAAATATGGCACAGTTTTTAAATTTCAAGGGAGATTATAATGGACTCAGCGAAAAGAAAGCCTCTGATAATCTCAATATGTACGGAAATAATATTTTTACAGAAACCGAAGACAAGAGCTTCAAAGCGTATCACTACCTGCTTGACCCCACGGCAGTTCTGCTGTTGATTTCAGGCTTACTTCAGATATTTACATTGTCGCAGTATGTCACAGGCATAATGTGCATAATAATGGCGATAGCACAGACGGTTACGCTTTGTGTGATATGTCAGAAAAATAACGAAAATATCCGTAACCGTACCCTGTCCGCAAAGATGAAATACAGAGTGGTGCGTGACGGGATATTACAGCTTATTCCTGCGTCGGGGCTTGTTCCGGATGATATAATAATTGTTCAGGGAGGAGAAATAGTTCCTGCGGACGCACATATACTTGAGTATGTCGGACTTACAGTTGACGAGAGCAGATTTACAGGTGACAATACCCCTGTGCAAAAGCATGACGGTGCGGACCCGAAGGCGACCGGACTTAAGAAAAGCTGTATATATGCAGGTACAAGAGTGCTTAACGGCTCTGCTGTAGCGAGAGTAGTGGCAACGGGTGAAGATACATACAGAGCAAGACAAGGTGAAAAGCACGGAAAAGCGGCAGATCCGAATTTCTCACGCTATGAGAAAACCTGCGTCAAGCTGAGGCTTCCGCTTGCGGTAGCGGCAATACTGCTTTGTGTTATCGGCACTCTGTCACAGATTTTAACAGGAAGAACAGACAATGTAACAGGTGTTATCGTAAGTGCTTGCGGTTGGCTTATATGTATGTTTATGCCGTTTGTAGAGCTGTATATAAGAATGTACAATATGAATTTTGTACGCCGTGCCGAGCTAAAGGGGGCTGTCATAAAAAATCTTACCGTTCCCGAAAAGCTCAACAGCCTGTCCGTGCTTGTCATTGATAAATCCGCTGTTGTAGCGCCTAATACACTTGAGGTCGCAGGAGTATACAGCAAGGATACAGACCTTATGACAACGGTAACGGTGCTTGCGTGCGATAAGGATGAACCGACACTTGCAGAGCAGGCATTCCTGCTTAATGCGGCTCTGGGCGGAACCGATGTGGCAACGGTAAAAAGAAACGAACTTACAGCACAGTTTCCTTATAACGATGCCGACAGAATAGGCGGAAATATCTATAATATGGGCGGAACTCATCTTGTGTGCGTAAAGGGCGCTGTAGAAAAGGTGACAGGCCTTTGCAATATGAGCCCTGAAGAGATGTTCAGAATAACCGCTCGTGCGGCGGCTCTTGCAAAACGTGGACTTGAAGTGTGGACGGTTGCGTATTATATAATACCTGAGGGCGAAGAAATACCCAAGAGCCTTTACGCAGTGCAATATAATTATATGGGGCTTGTGTCTTTTATGAATGCGACAAGAGATATGATACCTCTTGCATTGCAAGGCTGCAAAAGAGCGGGAGTAAGGCTTGTACTGACTTCCTCTGACAGCCCCGAAACAGCAAGTTCAATGGGCAAAAAAATAGGACTTTCAGACGCAGGAATGATTTCCGGAGATGAAATAGCAGAATGTGCTGTAACGGGAAAACCGCTTGATTATAAGAAGGCTGAGATATTCTGCCGTGTAAATGCGGCTCAGCGTGTGGATATTATAGAAAAGCTTAAGGAAGCGGGCGAAACAGTAGCAACTGTGGGTTACAGCGACAGCGATTACGACCTTGTTGCCCATGCGGATCTCGGCATAACATCGCTCGAAAATACGACAGGAAGCGTTTATGAGGCGAGTGGGCTTATCGTCCGTGACGATAATTTCTCATCGGTCGTTGAAATGATAAAAGAGGCAAGACAGCTTCACAGAAACATCAAACGCTGTATATTTATTCTCCTGTCAACGCTTATAGCGTTTGCCTGCACTTCTCTTGCCGATATGATAACGGGATACGGTATAATTACCCCTATGCTTGCGGCTGTTCTTACAGCGGCAGTGATACCTCTTTGCTGTACCGGCTTCAGAAACGTAAAATCGGATATTAAGGGTAATATGACCCCGTCGGGCTTCATTTCGCAGGGAAAGCCGGATAAGAAATTCTTTATAAGAAGTGCTGTTTGCGGACTTATCTGCGGTGCAATATCCGCTCTGTTCCTCACTCTTGCAGGAGGGGTTATGTCAGCACAGCAGGTTTCATCGGTAATGCTTACACTTCTCACGGTTATGACTGGCGCAATGTGTCTTGTTGTCACAGACAAACGTACAGGAGCATTCAAAAACGGAGCAATACCGAAATATATGACGGTTACAGTAGCGGTTACATCGGCAGCATCGGTACTGTTGCCGTATATTCCGTTTATAAACTCGCTGTTTGGCTTTGCGGTGCCGAATCCGCTTGCAAGCATAGTAGCAGTGCTTGCAGGAGTCGCTCTTCCCGCAGGGCTTCAGATAAAGAAATACCTCAACAAATAAGAACATAAGTAAGGAGTAAATATGATCTCACATTTACTGAATATCGTTTACGGTATCGTATTCGGCGTGGCAAATGTTATACCGGGTGTAAGCGGCGGAACTATGATGGTGGTTTTCGGCGTGTATGACAAGGTGGTAGACGTGCTGACGTTGAAATTGTCAGCTATCAAAAAGAACATCAGATTCATCGTCTTTTTCGGAATCGGCGCCGTTATCGGTATACTCGGCTTTTCGTTTGTGATAACGTGGCTGTTTGATAACTTCCCTGTGGCAACGAATATGTTCTTTATGGGACTTATCATCGGCAGTATCCCGCTCATTTACAGGAATATGACCGTCGGCGGCAGAAAAATCACGCCGAAATGCCTTTTTGCATTTATTCCCGCACTTGCGCTGGTGGTAGGAATGACTTATATAAATAAGCTTCCCCAGAACGAGAGCTTCACTGTCAATGCTGTTCATAACGCTACCGACTGCACAGTGACTATCACAAACAACGGCTCTTATGATATTAAATCAAACTGGCAGTTAAAGGTCAACGGCAAGGTAGAAGGAGAACTTACCGGCTGTGTTGTAAAGAAATCCTCAGCCGATACTACCGTCCTCACAGGAACGGAAAACAGCGCTATCGCAAAGGGTGAGAGCATTACGCTTACTCTCCCCGAAAGCACTGATATTGATTCAATACAGACCGACAGCTTCACCTATACCTATAAGATGAATCCTGTGCTGTTCATAACGCTTCTGCTCGGAGTTACCGTAGCGGCTGTAGCTATGATAATCCCCGGTGTCAGCGGTTCGTTTGTAATGGTACTGCTCGGTTTATACACCACGGTCATCGGTGCGATAAAGAGCCTTGACTTTATGATACTGATACCGACAGCTATCGGTGTGTTTATCGGCATTGTATTCGGTGCAAAGCTGATTTCGGCGCTTATGAAACGCTATTCTCTGCTTGTTTACAGTGCAATTATGGGACTTGTAATAGGTTCGCTGTATGCTGTGTTCCCTGACGGCTTCGGCTTCAACCTTGAAACGCTCGCAGGTGTAGCAGCCCTTATTGTAGGCGGAGCGATAGCTGTGCTTGTAGGAAAGAATACAGAAGTAGAACAGCAGTAATGCTGTCAAAAGAACAGAAATATATCCGTCGGCTCGAAAACGGTCGGCGGATATTTGTTTTACCTCGTTTTGCTTTTATATGAGGTTGACCTGTAGGCAAAATCGGGGTATAATATAATAAAAAACTGCGAGGTAATAATGGAGTACTTTTACAACCTTTTGTTCTATTTTGCAATATACTCGTTTGCCGGCTGGTGCGGGGAGGTTGTCTTTGCAACTGTGCGGCACGGAAGATTTGTGAACCGTGGAATGCTGCACGGCGCTTATTGTCCTATATACGGCTTCGGGCTGATAACGGTCATCGTCTGCCTTACACCGATTAAAGATTCATGGCTGCTGCTTTTTGCAGGCTCTGCCGTTCTTACGACCGTGCTTGAATTTATAACGGGCTTTGTGCTTGATAAACTATTCGGCAGACGCTGGTGGGACTACAGCGACAAGAAGTTCAACATCGGCGGTTACATCTGTCCGCAGTTCACGGTCGTGTGGGGGCTTGCCTGCCTGCTTATAATGAAGGTGGTACAGCCTGCGATAGCTTTTGCCGTAGGGCTTATCTGGAAGCCTGTCGGAATAGCGGCACTGTGCCTGTTCTATGCGGCAATAATAACCGACGTTATACTGACCTTCCCCGAGGTAAAGAAGCTGAGAAACGAAATCAGGCTTATAGACGACCTTGAAAAACAGCTTACCGCCGTATCCGACGCTATCGGTTCGGATCTGTCCGATAAGACTGCACAGGCTGTGGAATTTACAAAGGAACACAGAATCACAGCGGAAGAAATGCAAAAAAGGGCGGATATGTTCAAAGCTAAGCTGGAAACAGCCTCAGGCAGCGTTAAACAACGTAATTCGGAACGCTTGAGTGAATTAAAGGGCAATGCTTCGGAACGCAGGGAGGAGCTTACAGCACGCTTTAACGAGCTTAACGAAAAGCTGTCAGAGCTTAAAGCAAAGCATAAACGTCTTTACAAGGCATTCCCGTCACTTAAATACGGCAGAAAAAAGCTGAAAAAAGTAATTTCAAAGAAGAAGTAAATCAAAGAGCCGTCGGTCTTTTCCTGTCCGACGGCTCACAGACTATTGATAAACCCACGCACCGCAAAAATGCAGGAAAGTAAACCGGCGCAAACTAAAAATCTGATAAATAAAAAGAATTTCACACAGCCGTAAAAAACGGCTGTGTGAAAGCATTTTTGCTTACAGCGTCAACCGCTCCTTGACGTACCTTTGTACGCCTGTCGGAGCGGTTTCCTTGTCTGCGTGTATTTCTCAACGTCTGTAGCGTGTCGAAAAATACTTTTCCGACACGCTGAGAGCCGTCGGTCTTTTCCTGCCCGACGGCTCTTTTCTTATTGCTTGTTTATAAATTTGTCTATAATGTATTTCGGCCTTGCCTTTACTTCGGTATAAATCTTTCCGATATATTCACCGACAATGCCAAGCGCCATTATCTGAAGTCCGCTTAAGAACCATATCGAGCACATAAGCGAGCTCCAGCCTGCTTCGGTATTTCCAAGGCAATTCTGCACAATAGCGTATATTATCATCGCTACGCTGACAAGGAAAACTAAAAATCCGACTACGGTAACAAGCCTTATCGGCTTTACCGAAAAGCTGGTGATACCGTCAAACGCAAAAGCAAGCATCTTTTTAAGCGGATACTTTGATTCGCCCGCAAAACGCTCACTGCGCTCATAATATACAATATCACTTTTGAAACCTATCTGCTTTACTATACCTCTGAGGAACAGGTTGACTTCTTTAAACTGTGATAAAGCTTCAAGAGCACGCTTTGATATAAGTCTGTAGTCTGCGTGGTTGTCGATTATATCAACACCGAGCAACCTCATGAATTTGTAGAACATTCCGGCAGTGCCACGTTTGAAAACAGTATCCGTCTTTCTCGATGAACGCACGCCGTACACTATGTCACAGCCGTCGTGATATTTGTCTACAAACTGGTCAACCACGTTTATATCGTCCTGCAGATCCGCATCCATTGATATGGATATATCCGCAAGATCCTTTGCCGTCATAAGTCCTGCAAGAAGGGCGTTCTGGTGACCCTTGTTACGTGACAGCTTAAGTCCCGAAAACAAATCATCGCCTTCGTGAAGTTCCTCGATTATCTCCCACGTCCTGTCTTTACTTCCGTCATCCACGAATAACACACGGCTCTTGTCGGATATTTTTCTGTCGTTGATAAGAGTTGTCATTTTTTCCTTAAGCCGCTTTGACGTTTCGTGAAGTACCTCTTCTTCGTTGTAACAGGGTACTACAATGTATAGTATATCGTTATATTCGGTCATTTGTTAAATTCCTTTCGTAGCTTTGTCGATTTAATCTGACTGTTACAGTATACCCCATTTTTACTGATTTGTAAAGCGTATAATGTGAAAATATGACGAAAAATCGGTAAATATCGCTGTTTTGAATAGATTTTTACAAAGAAAAGAGGCTATGACACCGAAGTGCCATAGCCATAGGAAAAGGGTGCAGATTATCTTAAAGGGTAAAATCCCTCTAAGCCGTTTTTAAAAGCGTATCTCTATAATTATACGTTGAACAGAAGCTCCTCGTAAGTCGGGAAGGGCCAGTATTTTTCACCGACGATTGTTTCAAGCTCATCTGCAACAGCACGAAGGCTCTGCATTGTAGCGAATACTTCATCGTGGTAGCACTTAGCGGCTTCATAAACATCCGAAATGCCCTGTGCCTTAACTATTACGCTGTCAAGCTCTGCTATCTTGGAGTTCAGACTTTCAGCAAGAGAATCAATCTTGTTTGCGATAGACTGCTCAAGGTTATAAGCAACGCCTGCGTTCTTCTTTGACAGAAGTACATCGCAAACCTGCTTCTCGTAAGCCATAACGGCAGGGAGAATTTCCTTTGTAGCCATCTCTGCTGTTGTCAGAGCCTCTATATTGATGGTCTTGCTGTAGTTTTCAAGCAGAATCTCTGTTCTTGAGTGCATTTCAACTTCTGTGAATACCTTGTGCTTTGTGAACACCTTGACATTCTTCTCGTCAAGGAAGTGCGGAAGTGCGTCTACTGTAGACTTAAGCTCAGGCAGACCTCTTACCTCTGTAGCTTCCTTTACCCAAGCGGCATCGTAACCGTTGCCGTTGAAGATTACTCTGCTGTGCTCCTTTATTGTCTTTACGAGCAGTTCCTTAAGAGCCTTCTTGAAATCGTCAGCCTTTTCAAGCTCATCGGCGAACTGTTCAAGCTCTTCTGCTACGATTGTGTTAAGAACGATGTTGGGGCCTGAAATGTTGAGTGAAGAACCAACACTTCTGAACTCAAACTTATTACCTGTAAATGCGAAAGGCGATGTTCTGTTTCTGTCTGTTGTATCCTTGGGGAACTTGGGAAGTGAGGTTACGCCTATATCGAACTGTGCGTGCTTTGCTTCTACGTTTGTACCTGCAACAAGCGCATTGATAACATCGTTCAGCTCTTCACCGAGGAAGACAGAGATGATTGCGGGAGGTGCCTCGTTAGCGCCGAGTCTGTGGTCATTGCCTGCTGTAGCTACCGAAAGTCTGAGCAGATCTGCGTATTCGTCAACAGCCTTGATGATTGCAACAAGGAATGTCAAGAACTGTGCGTTCTCCATAGGAGAATCGCCTGGGTTCAGAAGATTCTGACCGTCATCTGTTGAGAGCGCCCAGTTATCGTGCTTACCTGAACCGTTAACGCCTGCGAAAGGCTTTTCGTGCAGTAAGCATACCATATTATGCTCAAGAGCAACCTTCTTCATCATTTCCATCATAAGCTGGTTGTGATCGGCCGCAAGGTTTGCAGACTCGAAGATAGGAGCACATTCGTGCTGAGCGGGAGCAACCTCGTTATGCTTTGTCTTTGAAGAAACGCCGAGCGCCCAGAGGTGCTTGTCGAGGTCCTTCATATAGTCGCTTACTCTCTGCTTGATAACGCCGAAGTAGTGATCTTCAAGCTCCTGACCCTTTACAGGTGCTGCACCGAAAAGTGTTCTGCCTGTGAAGATAAGGTCTTTTCTCTTATCGTATGTCTTCTTGTCAACAAGGAAGTATTCCTGCTCGGCACCGACTGTAGCAACAACGCTCTTTGCTGTGGTGTTGCCGAAAAGTCTTAAAATTCTTAACGCCTGCTTTGATACAGCGTCCATTGACTTTAAGAGAGGTGTCTTCTTGTCAAGTGCCTCGCCTGAATATGAGAAGAACGCTGTGGGTATGTATAATGTGTTATCCTTGATAAATGCGTATGATGTCGGATCCCACGCTGTGTATCCTCTTGCCTCGAATGTAGCACGAAGACCGCCCGAGGGGAATGATGAAGCATCAGGCTCGCCCTTTATAAGTTCCTTGCCCGAGAACTCCATAATAACCGTACCGTCACCTACAGGTGAAATAAAGCTGTCGTGCTTTTCGGCTGTGATACCTGTCATAGGCTGGAACCAGTGAGTGTAGTGTGTTGCACCCTTTTCTACTGCCCAGTCCTTCATTGTGCTGGCAACTACTTCGGCAATGGGAAGTGTAAGCTCAGCATTACCGTGCATTACCTTCATCAGCTCCTTGAAGATAGCCTTAGGGAGTCGTGCCTTCATTACTGCCTCGTTGAACACGTCCGAGCCGAACAGCTCCGTTACATCATAAGTTTTCTCTGCCATTTTCCTTTTCCTCCTACTTTCGTTAGATGTTCTTTGAAAAATAAGAAAAGGACGCTTTGATTCCTCAAAACGTCCTCGTTTCTGATTACAGTTATTATAATACACTATATCGGCTGATTTGTCAATATGTCATTTTGCACAAATTTTGAAAGTTTGCCTGTGCGATAATTCAAAATTGTATAAAAACCATTGAAAAACCGTTGATTTCTGCAAGTCTTAAAGCTCAATCTTGCCGTAAAGCGTAGCGTTTCTTTCTGTTTCAACCGCTTCCTTAGAGAATTCGCCTGCATCTGACGCAGTATTTTCAACAGCAGTCTGCGAACGCTTGTACTCTCTTTCAAAAGATGTCGAGAAACCGGTACTCTGCTTGTATGAGCGGTTTGCACCGTTACCGTTTCTTCTTCCACCCTTGCGGTCGTTTCTTCTGTTGTTATCTCTGTGGGGCTGAGAAGCTGAGATAACGACCTTTCTGTAAGGTTCTTCGCCTATAGAGTTGCTGTATACGCCTTCAATCTCAGCGACCTTGCTGTGAATGATACGGCGCTCATAAGGATTCATAGGCTCAAGGGTAATGCGTCTGCCCTGACGGAGCACCTTATTAGCGGTGCGCTCTGCGAGCGACTTGAGAGTTTCCTCTCTCTTATCCCTGTAGCCGTTGCAATCAACTGTGATACGGCAGTAAGGCTCATCGTGACGGTTGCTTGCAAGAATTGCAAGGTACTGTAAAGAGTCAAGTGTTTCGCCTCTTCTGCCGATTACGATACCAAGCTTTTCGCCTACTATATCAAGGACAGTTATATCTTCCTTTTCGATTATGTTTACCTTGAAGTCCTCAACGCCGAGAGCGGTAAGAACCTTTTCAAGATAAGCCGCAGCCATAGCTACCTTTTCTGTGTGGTCAGCATCTGTTACGGCAGG
>ULPP01013218.1_pt1 | contig 13126 bp, 10 predicted proteins | sample 1953531 | NCBI WGS metagenome assembly ULPP01 (sample SAMEA4835630, study PRJEB28245) | human gut metagenome | biome: gut microbiome; material: fecal sample | place: Denmark | collected 2008
AGTGCCGAAGTTATCGAGTACAGGCGTGTCGTTGGCAGGGCGGCGCGTAGCTGTCTGTGCCGAGGCAGACGAACTGCCCATACTGCCACGCCCGCTTTCCTGTCCGGAGCGCGAAGGGCCGACTTCCTCTTCTTCGTCATCGTCTTCGGTAAAGCCCATGCCGGCATTCGGATTGGCCGATTTCATCGTAAGAACGTCGTACACATCCTGATAGGTAATACCATTGTCTACCAGCACTGTAGATGCCACACTGTTGCCATCTTTCAGGATAGCCAGCAGCAAATGCTCCGTGTCGGCCAGTTCGCTCTTCAGTAAGCGGGCTTCGAGCATGCATATTTTAAGGATTCGGGTAGCAGTAAGCGAGAGGGGTACTTCTGCCTCAGGCAGGAAATCACCTTCCGACTCAATGCTCTCCTCCAAGTTTCTTTTGATTCGATTTACATCCGCATCAAGCTTCATGAGCACTTCCATAGCTTTTCCGCCGCCATCGCGCAAAATGCCAAGCAACAGATGTTCAGGGGCTATAAGGCTGCAACCCAGCCGATTGGCCTCTTCCTTGCTATAGGTCAGTACGTCCGAAACTCTTTGTGAAAATTGACTGTTCATTGATTTACTCCTTTTGTTTGGGTTATAATCCGGGGCAAAGATACGCATTTTTAGCGGCTTTGCCACGATGTTTCAAGTAATAATCAGCAAATCCTGTGCCAAAAAGAGCAAAGCTGTCTTTTCTTCATTTGCCTACATAACAAAGTGTCACTCATTTTTGCAAAATATATACTTTTCGAAACAGAAAAAGACATCTTGCTGACTCGTCCGTTTTTCTATCGACACGAAATAGAAAGAAAAAAGCCTGTAAAATGCTGCTTGGCAAGCAAAAAAGAGCATGTCGCGAGGCATTATATTGCTTTTTCTGAAGGAAAACATCGCTTTTTCACGATGAGAACATTGCTTTTCATGCGAAAAAACACCGTATTTTTCATCCATAAACATCCACTTTAGTCCGCCAAAGTCCTACTTTAGCTTCGAAAAGTAGGGGATAGAGGGGTAGAAAGCCTTGTTTTTGCCCTATTATTTCTCTCGTTGTAATGTAAAGATTTCGCTATCAAACTGAAAACAAGACAATAAGCCACTTTGCGCTTTAAAATTTGCCATCAACCTTTACCTCGGGGCGAAAGAAGCAATTCTCAGCGCATTAAGAAAGCAAAATGTCAGATTGTCAAAGTGAAAAGGCAAGTAGTTCAAAAAGGTTAAGTCAAAGTAAAACGTTTAAATAAGTTAAATAAGCAAGCCGGAAACAGAAAAACAATTGAGGAAGATTGTTTATTCATAAAAAAGTACTATATTTCCAATGACACACTTTTAAAACTAATTCAATAAAAGGCTTATGAAAAGAATTACTTTACTCGGAATCATTTCATTATTGTTTATCTTTGCATGTTATGAAGATAATCATCCAACTAACAACACTGAAAATGAAAATGTTCAAATAGAAAAGTTTATGAAAGAAATAGAGGAAATGCGCCTCTATATAGGAACACTTTCTATATCAGAATTGCAAGTCTTGCACCAAGAATGTCTTAACTATTTAAATGCGAGCGAATCGAAAAAAGAAGAGATGTATGCTGACATACAACAAATTTTACATTTAAATTCTAATTTGTCAATATAAATAAAAACGGAGAGTGTACGAAATAAAGCTTATCAGGAATTGAATAAATTCTTATTCCCAATATTGAAGAAATAACAACAAAGGGAAGTGAAAATTGTGCATCTGTAAGAGATAGAAAATTAAACTCGCTTGCTAACAAATACGCAATTGAATTTACCGGAGCATGCTTGGCTGGTCCACTTACAGGAGGTATTGGAACAGCTATTTCCATAGCAATAATTACAGCTGTTACAGAAATTGAAAGAAGAGAAATTTGGGCTGAATATGATGATTGTGTAAAAAACTCATAAATAAATTATGGAACGAAAAGCATCTATTATTCATTACAACTGGAAAATTCTTTTAATCTATTTGACGTTTTTTTTGGTTGTAGTTGTGCGTCTGTGTACAATGGACGCTTCGGAAAGTATCATACCTGGCATAGAAAAATTATCTACAGAGGCATTGTGGATTATTGTAGCCATACTGCTGTTGGCTTTTTCAGCATATATTGGCCGAAGAGTCTATAAGGTTTGGTTGGAAGGGCGGAAGTTGGAGGCAGTGATTATCTTGGTTGTGAACTTCGCCTTGATGGCGGTGATATTACTCTGGTGAGCACACCTCTAATTATATAAGGCCTGCCGAAGTTCTGCCTTAGGCGGGCTTTCTTGTGCTATTCCTTAGACCGTGCCTAGCCGTCCCCGGACACATCGCTCCTTGAAACTTTCTTTCCGAAATGTTTTCGTATGTCGTAAAAAAGCAGTACTTTAGCGTGGTTTTTCACGAACCATGCAATGTATAATTAATAATCTTTTTAAATGCTTGAACAAGACAGAATTATAAAGATTAACATCGAGGAGGAAATGAAGTCATCGTACATTGACTACTCCATGTCGGTCATTGTTTCGCGTGCCCTTCCGGATGTTAGAGATGGTTTTAAGCCTGTTCACCGAAGAATTCTTTTCGGTATGATGGGGCTGGGAAATACGTCGGACAAACCTTATAAGAAATCGGCCAGAGTAGTAGGTGAAGTGTTGGGTAAGTACCACCCGCACGGCGACTCGTCCGTCTATGGCGCATTGGTACGTATGGCACAACCGTGGGCCATGCGCTACATGCTGGTAGACGGCCAGGGCAACTACGGCTCGGTAGACGGCGACAATGCAGCGGCCATGCGTTACACGGAGTGCCGCCTGCAGAAGATCGGTGAAGACATGATGCAGGACCTCGACAAGGAAACCGTCGACATGCAGAACAACTTCGACGACTCCCTCCAGGAGCCCACCGTGATGCCTACACGCATCCCGAACCTGCTGGTAAACGGTGCTTCAGGTATTGCCGTCGGTATGGCCACCAATATGCCTACACATAACCTCTCGGAGGTGATCGACGCTTGTGTAGCCTACATTGACAACAACGATATCGAAATTGAGGAGCTGATGAACTACGTCAAGGCTCCTGACTTCCCCACAGGAGGTTACATCTATGGTATGAGCGGTGTACGCGAAGCCTATCTGACGGGCCGTGGTCGCGTAGTGATGCGTGCCAAGGCCGAGATTGAAACTGGGCAGACGCATGACAAGATTGTCGTTACCGAAATACCTTATGGCGTAAACAAGGCTGAGCTCATCAAGAGCATCGCCGACCTGGCCAACGAGAAGAAAATCGAAGGCATCACAAACGCCAACGACGAATCCGACCGCGAAGGTATGCGCATCGTCATCGACGTGAAGCGCGATGCCAACGCCAGCGTAGTACTGAACAAGCTCTACAAGATGACTATGCTCCAGACATCGTTTGGCGTGAACAACGTGGCACTGGTACACGGACGTCCGCGCCTGCTGAACCTGAAAGAGCTCATCAAATACTTCGTAGAGCATCGTCACGACGTCGTTATCCGCCGCACGCAGTTCGACCTGCGCAAGGCTAAGGAGCGTGCTCACATCTTGGAAGGTTTGATCATCGCTTCGGACAATATCGACGAAGTAATCCGCATCATTCGTGCTGCCAAGACGCCAGCTGATGCCATTACGGGCCTGATGGAGCGTTTCCAACTAACTGAGATACAGAGCCGTGCCATCGTTGAGATGCGTCTGCGCCAACTCACAGGCCTGATGCAAGACCAACTGCACGCCGAATACGAGGAAATCAAGAAACAGATTGCTTACTTGGAGGAAATCCTGGTGAACGACGAGCTTTGCCGTAAGGTCATCAAGGACGAACTCATCGAAGTGAAAGAAAAATACGGCGACGAGCGCCGCTCTGAAATCGTGTATTCTTCCGAGGAATTCAACCCCGAAGACTTCTACGCCGACGACGAGATGATTATCACCATTTCGCACATGGGCTACATCAAGCGCACGCCGCTGAGCGAATTCCGTGCACAGAACCGTGGTGGGGTAGGCTCCAAAGGTTCCGAAACCCGCGATGAGGACTTCGTAGAGCATATCTATCCGGCCACGATGCACAACACCATGATGTTCTTCACCCAAAAGGGCAAGTGCTACTGGCTGAAGGTGTACGAAATACCCGAAGGTTCGAAGAACTCGAAGGGACGCGCCATCCAGAATCTGTTGAACATCGACTCCGACGATGCTGTTAACGCTTACCTGCGCGTGAAGAACCTGAACGATCAGGAATTCATCAACAGCCACTACGTGCTGTTCTGCACCAAGAACGGTGTCATCAAGAAGACCTTGCTCGAACAGTATTCTCGTCCGCGCCAAAACGGTGTGAACGCCATCACCATCCGCGAAGACGACCGCGTCATCGAGGTACGCATGACGAACGGTGACAACGAAATCATTATCGCCAACCGCAACGGACGCGCCATCCGCTTCCACGAAAGTGCCGTACGTGTCATGGGCCGTACCGCAACAGGTGTACGCGGCATGACCCTCGACGAGGACGGACAGGACGAAGTGATAGGAATGATTTGCATCAAAGATCCTGAAACGGAAACCATTATGGTCGTTTCAGAGCAGGGATACGGCAAGCGTTCGGACATCGAGGACTACCGCAAGACCAACCGTGGCGGCAAGGGTGTGAAGACCATCAGTATCACCGAGAAAACAGGTAAGCTTGTGGCAATCAAGTCTGTAACGGATGAGAACGATCTGATGATCATCAACAAGTCTGGTATCACCATTCGTCTGAAAGTAGCCGACGTACGTATCATGGGCCGTGCTACACAGGGAGTACGTCTTATCAATCTGGAGAAACGAAATGATGAAATTGGCTCCGTTTGTAAGGTAACTTCAGAAACAGAGGAAGATGAACCACAGGACGATAACCTGCCAGAGAATGAAAACAACGTTGAAAACGCTGAAAATGAAACTAATAATGAATAAGAATAGACAACATATTTCTAATTTAAACTTTTCTACAATCATGAAAAAAGTATTATTTACAGCTGCTTTGCTGCTTGTTGCAGGCTTTACCTTTGCCCAAGAGAAGTCAGTAAAAGAAGCTAAAAAGATGGCAAGTGCAGTACAACCTGATTTTGCCAAAGCAGAAGAACTGATCAATCAAGCTTTAACCAATCCTGAAACAAAGGATCAGGCTGAAACTTGGAATGTAGCTGGTTTCATCCAGAAGAGAAGAAGCGAAAAGGAAATGGAAAATGCTTACCTGAGAAAGCCGTATGACACACTTCAGGTGTACAACAGCGCATTGAACATGTGCCAGTACTATTTCAAGTGTGATGAATTGGCACAGATTCCCAATGAAAAGGGTAAGATCAAGAACAAGTACAGAAAAGCCAATTCAAGTGCTATCTTGGCAGAACGTGGTAATCTGATTAACGGTGGTATTCAGTACTACAACATGTATCTGGGAAATGAAAACAAAGAAGACGGAAAGAAAGCATTAAGTTTCTTCGGTACATATGTAGATATCGCTGGCAATCCTATGTTTGCTGAAAACGAGACAGTAAAGGCTGACACTTTGCTGCCGCAGATCGCATATTACGCAGCTATGGTAGCCACTCGTTTGGAAGATTATCCCAGCGTATTGAAATATGCTCCGTACGCAAAAGAAGATAAAGAAGTTGGTAAGTATGCCATGGAATTTATCTCTTCAGCATTGAAAGCTCAAGGTGAAACAGACAAATGGGTAGCTTCACTGCAAGAAGGTGTGCAGAAATATCCTGACCATCAGTTCTTCTTTGGTAATCTGATTGATTACTACAGCAATAACAACAAATATGATGAAGCTATGAAGTTTGCTGATGATATGTTGGCTAAGGATCCGAATAACACATTCTATCTGTATGTAAAGGGTTATCTGTATCACAATCAGTATAATACTTTAAAAGAACAGAAGAAAGATGCTGAAGCTGCTGCAGCTTTGGAGAAAGCCATTGAATTCTATCAGAAGACCACAGAAATTGATCCTAATTATGCAGAAGCATATTCTAACTTAGGTTTGGTTTACTGTCTGCAAGCTCAAGACTTTTCTGAGAAGTCTACAACTGACGTAAACGATCCGAAGTATAGAGAAGATCAAGAAGCATTGAAAGTCTTCTATGAAAAGGCAAAACCTTGCTACGAAAAAGCAAGACAGTTACAACCCGAAAGAAAAGAACTGTGGTTGAACGGTCTTTACAGAGTTTATTACAATCTGCAAATGGGTGCTGAATTTGAAGAAATCGAGAAGCTTGGTAACTTCTAAAATTTGCTTTGATTTGTAACAGCAATTTATTTATATAATAGAATAGCCCTAAACGAAATTCAGTTTAGGGCTATTTCTTTTTTAGAATTCTCTTATCTCAGATTTTTCGAAAAAGAGTAATTAAGGCTAATATGAGTATGTAATCACCTTATAATGAGCATTCCTTTATTTTATATTAAACATAATCATGATTATATCTCAAACGAGAACGCTTTATTTTGATTAATTCGGTTTGCTGTATACAACCATAAGCGGCGTATCAGAATGAAAAATCATTTTCCTGGCAATACTTGGATTAAATAATCTGGAAAAGATATTTCTTTTGTAAGAAGTCAACGTTATTATATCAATATGTTTACTTTTTATATAATGATCTAAATTAATTAGGAAATTATCATCTTGGACAACATCATAATATATTTCTAAATTCGGATATTGTTTCTGGAAATATTCCTTAATACCTCCAAGTTTTATTTCATTCCATGTATCCTTGACTTCTGCTAAGTGAATTAAAGACACAGCAAATTTAAAATCCTTCAGACTATTATGGATAAGTGAATCAAAAGCAATTAAGTCTCTTTGATCAAAATTCGTAATGAAAGCAATACGCTTAACCTCTGATAACTGCTCGATAAGTGTTCTTTCTGGTATAGCTAAAACTGTAGTATGTGCTCTTTCTATTACTTCAGCTGTTACACTTCCTATTAAGTCAATATCTTTTTGATCCTTACCACGTGTACCCATGATAATCATACGGGGATGAATTTCCTTTGCATATCGAATAATTTCTTCCTCAGGAATACCTTCTCTCAGTATGCATGAATATTTAATATCAGGCAAATACCCCGAATTAATTTTTTCCTTTATTTTATCTGAGAATACAGTGACTTCATTATGGGCTTTTTGAAGTATATTCCGAGTATTTTCCTCATCACCATGAAGATTGAAAATGTCGCTATATGGTAAAGAAGTAGCATAAATTGGAGTAAAATAAACATGTAATAACAATACTTCTGCACCAGCATTCTGTGCAAAATGGAAGCCGAATTCGCAGGCTTTCAATGAATAATTAGAGAAATCGACAGGAATTAGGATTTTATTTGTTGACTTGTCAATATGAGGTGACTTACCTTCTACAACTTCTTCGGACAACCATGCGGAACTTTCTGTTATTTTCAGTGCACGAGGCAAATCACTTTCTTTAATACGAACTCTTACTCCCGATGAAACCACCGGTTGTATCTGGTTTATATTATGAATACACGTCTCAATTCCCTCATTCTCAAGCACGTTTTTCAAAATTTGAGCCTTCGCATATGTTAATATGGCTAAGGTTACTAATTTGTCTTCCATGATAGTCAAAAGTCTAAATAATGAAATAAAGATAGATATACAAATTCGTCTAAAAGAAAAATCCCAATTGTCTTTCTTCATGATGCAACAATTGGGATTTCCTACAGACTTTTTATTCTTCAGAGACTTGCTTATGTTCGTTTGCTATTTCATCTAAGATTTCTAATGCCCTATCAAGCACCGTGGTATCATCAATCATTACCAATCCACCATCAGGACCCGGTTCTAAATGTATACCTACACTTTTACCTTCTTTGAAATTATGTCCACCGAAGAAATTCCTAACTGTATCTACACTTAAGCCTAATTCATCGGCAATTCTATGCATGCTTCCTGTGGGTAAAGAGTCTTTGATCTTACGTAATTCGTTGAAAGTTATTGTTCTCATATTCATAAACTTAATGGTTAATACTCTATTTTTTAATTATCACGCTATAAACTTAAGGAAAAAAAAAGATAAAACAAACTTTTTTGCCTCCTTTTTTATCTTTTTGTCAGGAACAAAGGTTAATATGGAAAAAGAAAGTCCGAACCATCTGTTATATGTGATTCGGACTTTCGAAAAAGATTATCTTTAGATTCTCAAATTACTTCTATAGAAGAGGAAGGCACCCACCCTACTTTACCATCTTCTAAACGTATTTCTTTCCATTCACGCATACTATTATCTTTAATCTCTACCTTACGCCCTTCATGTAGAACAAAGAGGCTGGTACCGCTCTCACTTGGAGTGCTACGTACTGTCACGCTTGGTGATAAAATAATAGCATCATTACGATTGGTCAAATAACTTTTTTGCTGTGATGCGAATAGATTGGAAAGAACAGTTACTATTAAAAATAATATTGCAGCAGAAAATCCTATTTTTTTCCACTTAATATGTTGGGTAAAGAAAAAGATTGCTAGGGATACTAATAACAGCAAGAAAGAAATAATACCCGTTCTTGCCCATGCATCAGAACTCTGAGAATTAACTAATGACTTTATCCATGTTATAAAAAAGATTTCAGGCACAGGTGTAACTTTATCAATAGCTTTAGAACGAGCTATTTCCAAATTGGCACGTATATCAGTATTTCCGGGACTTAATAATAAAGCACGTTCATAATTGAGGATGGCACGTGCAATATCATCCGTTTTATAATAGCAGTTACCTAAATTATAATATATTTCCGGTGCTTCTCCTTGTTGCAACAAGCTCTCATAAATTTGTATGGCAGACGCAAAGTCATTCTTAATGTATGCACTGTCTCCTTCAGCTTTAGTTGCATTTACAATCTGTTTAGCTGCAGAAAAAGCAGAAGCATCTGACTTCGTCAAAGAATCTGAGCTGACAGAATCATTGAGGACGGCATCTTGACCAAACAATGTTACCGATGCCATTAATATAATAGTTAAAACCCATATTTTTTTCATGCTATATATTCTCCTCTTTTTAATGTTTGATTGAATTTTCCATTTTACTGATCACTTCAAATGATTCTGTATAGACCTTATCCATAGCCTGATTGGCATCTCCTGGAGCAAAGCGGGCAAATTCACAGCTGTTCAATGCATTGAGGAATTCCTTTATCAAATCGTCAGATACGCCGTATTTGAGCAATTCTTCTTCAATGTTGTCTTTAGACAAGCGCGAAACTGGAATATTAAGTTTATCACTAATATAACCCCACAAAGCTTTCAGTACCTCATCATAGAATTCATCCTTTTTATTAGCGGCAAGCAATTTTTCAGCTTGTTTCATGCGTTTCACTGCCACTTTATTGGCTTTCTTCGTACGGACTCTTGCCACATTGGCGTTTGCTGCAATCTGCTTACGGTAAAGGACAAAACAAGTGATAAACAAAATGCCAGGAATAAGATAGAATAACCAATAGGTTGTCGAGCCATAGAAATATTCTCCTTTGGGCATTAGTTTCACATCATTCTGCTTGATAAAGCGGATATCCTCATTCAGTACTTTCAGATCTTCCTTATTGGTAAAGTTTGCAATAGTCTGCGTTGCATTTCCTGCACCTTTAGCTACTTGAACGACATATTCTTCAGTGGTCAAAGTCTTGTACGAACGTGACTTGATATCAAAATAGCTAAACTTGATAGGAGGAATCTTATAGGTTCCTGCATTACGTGGAATGGCCAAGTATTCTATCACTTTATTTCCGGACAGGCCGGCATTGGTCAGACGGAACTTGTTGTCAACTTTTGGATCATATACTTCAAAATCTTCGGGAAACTTGACTTCCGGATCTGATACCAACTTCAGATTTCCTGTTCCAGAAATGACAAGCTTTATCGTAATGGCATCGTTCGTCTTCACATCCGTGCTGTTGATAGAAGAAGATATAGTAAAATCTCCTACTCCTCCGCTAAAATCTGTCGGTTTACCAGCCGGCAAAGATTTGACATCAACCGTCAGTTTGGGAGTCATCAAAGTTTTCTTTATCTGTATACTTCCGCCACCTCCATTGAAGAAAGCTTCAAATGGATCAACGACTTCTTCCATTTTCTCAACCGAAGCATCAAATCGAGCTGCATCAATAGTCAATTTTCCGGACTGTTGTGGGAAAAGCACAAACTGACGATAGATTGTTGAGTGATAATTGCGGCCTTTATAATGTTCTAATCCCCACCGTCTGTCATTGGGTAATTCTACCTCTTGAGAATGAAATCCTTTAAAATCAGGGAGCTTTACATTATCAAATCCACGAAGATCAACTACTGTATATATTTTATATGTCAACAGAATGGCTTCCTGTTCATAAACATTAGTTTTGCTAAGTGTAGCTGTAATGAACAAATCGTTATTGGAAATAGAAGTACCGCTTGATGAAGATGAGCTTCTTCCTCCTTGTCCACTTCCTGCACCTTGTGCATTCGACGATTGGTCAGCTGGCAACACTTTGATCTTCACAGAATTGGATAAGTATTGATCCTTTCCCACCGAAAGTGTAGCACCAGGGATCGTATATTCGCCCTCTGCCTTGGCCAATAAAATATAAGTATAGGTAAGATTTTCCGTAACATTCCCATTAAAATTTTGTCTGCTATAGGAACGGCTAGGTCCCATCAGTACATCAAATCCTTTGATAGACGGAACTCGAAAATCTTTCACCTTTTGCGTGTTTACTGTATATGATAGCCTGAGTTGATCTCCCACAGCTACAACATCAGGAGCTGCTGATGCTGTGAATGTCACTTTGTCATCGGCATAACTGCACAAAGCCGTGGCAAACAATGCCATCCATAAGAAAACAATTTTTCTCATATATTATTTGTTGTTATTTAATTTACCAATCTTTCTCCAAGCGATTACCTTTGATAACCTGCTGTTGTTTTTTCACTTTATCTTGTACATCTTTCTCATCCTGCATTACGGAGTTCAACAACTGTTCAGCATTCTCCTTAGACATCTGATTATCCTGTTTCTGTTGCTGAGGAGGTTCCTGCTGTTGATCATTATTTTGATTCTGTTGCTGATTTTGTTGCTGATCTTGCTTCTCTTCCTGCTTCTGTTGATTTTGCTGATTATCCTGATTTTGCTGATCTTGTTGCTGATCTTTCAGCAATTTCTGCGCCAAAGCCAGATTATAACGTGTCTCATCATCCTTCGGATTATTACGAAGCGATTCTTTATATGCCTCTATTGCCTTTGCATAATCTTTCTGTAATTGGAAAATGACACCCATATTATGGTAAATCTGTGCCAGATTAGGTTTCTCTTTTTCCACTTTGGCTGCACCGGCAAATTGTTCCATAGCCTCCTGCAGTTTATTCTGTTGCATCAGCGTATTTGCCAAATTGTACATGGCAACAGTTGATTTCGGATTAATCTCCAAAGCTTTCCTGTAATTAACTTCAGCATTTTCATACACACTGTCGTTATACATACGATTCCCCTTTCGTATGAGATCACGCTCTGCTTTTTGTGCATGTACGGTCGTAGCTGCTATTAACAGAAAAAACAAACCTATATATTTCTGATAACTCATACTCATTGCTCCTTTTTCTTGGTTGAAAATAAATGAATATTGCGGAACAGTGGATTCTTACGTTCCAATATCAGCATTTCAGCCAACAGAAGAATTAAAATAATCCATGCCACTGCTTGAAACTGTTCATTATACTCAGTGTAAACCTTGGTTTCCACATCCGCCTTGGCCATCTTGTCTATCTCACTGATAATTGCTTTTTGCGCATTATTCGTATTATCCACACGAACATAAATGCCATTACCCGTCTTGGCTATTTCCTGACACATCTGTTCGTTCAGGCGCGTCACGATAACGTTACCTTCACGGTCGCGGCGATAGTCATTGGTTCCCTCCACAGGAATAGGAGCTCCATCTGGTAAACCAACTCCCAACACATTGACCTGAATACCTTTTTCCGTAGCAGCCTTAACAGCTTCCATGGCCCCACCTTCATGGTTTTCACCATCGGTAATCAAAATAATGGCACGACCTACACCTTCCTGAGGTGTAAAACTACGAGTGGCCAAATTGATTGCAGCTCCGATAGCAGTTCCTTGCTTGGATATTAATGAAGGATCAATTGTTTCCAGAAACATCTTGGCCGAAATATAATCATTCGTGATAGGAAGTTGAGTAAAGGCATCACCTGCAAACACAATCATCCCCACTTTGTCATTCTGCATCTTGTCCACGAGTCTAGCCATCAAGCGTTTAGCCTTTTCCAATCGGCTAGGCTGCACGTCTTGTGCCAACATTGAATTTGAAATATCCAACGCTACCATCACTTCTACGCCTTGTCTCTTGACTGTTTCAAGTTTTGATCCGAACTGAGGGCGGGCCAGCAATACAGAAAAAAAGCCAATAGCAGCCCATACAAACCAAAACTTTACATCAGGACGATATCGTGAAACATCCGGCATTAACTGGGCCATCAATATCGGATCGCCAAACTTCTGGATCGCCTTACGTCTGCGATAGTTGGAATACAAATAAAATGCAACCAACAATGGCAACAATATCAGCAAATATAAATATGCAGGTTCTTCAAAGCGAAACATATCTTTATATACTCTAATTACAAATTATACTTCATATACACTTGCTGTTCCCTTCCAACTATTATGGAATTTTTTTCAGAATAGTATTGCGTAACAGCACTTCAAGCAATACACACAAGAATGCACCTAGAGCAAACCAGCGATATTCTTCCTGTCGCTTACTGAACTCCTTGACACTGAGTTTGGTTTTCTCCAACTTGTCGATTTCTTCATATACCTCTTTCAGTTTGGAATTGCTTGTAGCACGAAAATAGTTACCGTCTGTAGTGCCTGCTATTTGCGTCAAAGTCTTCTCGTCTATCTCTACAGGCATATTGACATACTGTACCGTACCTCCTACCGGATAAGGATAGGGAGCCATTCCGTTTGTACCCACACCAATGGTATAAACGCGAATACCGAAGCTCTTGGCTATCTCGGCTGCC
>ULPP01044014.1_pt1 | contig 13035 bp, 10 predicted proteins | sample 1953531 | NCBI WGS metagenome assembly ULPP01 (sample SAMEA4835630, study PRJEB28245) | human gut metagenome | biome: gut microbiome; material: fecal sample | place: Denmark | collected 2008
AAGTTTCTACGATAGATACAAAGCCTGAAAATCCAATAATAAGCGCATCAGATGGTCAAGTAAGTGGATCATATCATGACAAAGATTATACATTATCATGGAAAAGTACAAATCAAGGTTCACAAAATTTGATATATTATTATGGAACTAATCCATCAAAGCTTTCAAGTACTGGAATAAGTATGACTGCAAAGAAAACTCAATATGGAATTTATGTTTATGTTAAAGCTTGTACTGTTAATAATGCATGTTCAGGAATAAGTAAATATATGATAAATTTGGATGATGAAGCTCCAGTTATAACATTAACATCTACTGATTTAACATATAAAACTATTAGGGAGAATTACACATTATCTGCGAAAATAACAGATAGTAAATCAGGAATTGTTGCATATGCTGTTACAGGTTATGAAACACCAAAAAAATGGATTGATGTTAATACTACGAAGACTTTAAATGTTAGTAGAGATATTACTTGGAATGAATACGCATATTATTATGTTTTTGCAAAAGATGCAGTTGGCAATATTGGAAAAGGTGGGCCTTATAGAGTGCAAATTGATAGAGACATTCCTGCCTCTGCAGAGCATGATGTTTCATATGATTGTTCAACTGGAAGATATTTTTTATCAGCAAATACTAATTTTATTGCACTTTCTATAGGAACGTGGTATGCTGCTACTACCAATAAAACTGCACCAAGTGCGAGTTCTTCTTCTTGGGTTCCTGGTTGTTCTGGATTGAAAAAAGGAGATCCTATTCCAGCGAGATGTATTGGAATGCGTACTAACCTTAATCGGACCGGAGATACCTATTTTTGGGTAAAAGCATGTAATAAATATAATGAATGTTCTGTGTCTGCAATTGGGCATGCGGTTTGTAAGAATTATAGTAATTCAGAAAAAATAAATTATAATACAGAATTATCAGAGTGTTATGGCGGATATAAATTTTATGATATTACAACAGATAAATATAAATGTCTTTATAATGATTTAGCATTATACAATATTGCTGATAAAAATTTAGAAGTACCTTGTCCTAAAAGTGCATGGGGTACTAAAGTTATTGTTGAAGGAACTAATTATTGTTGTGATAGTGGTTGGACATTAAATACTAAATTTAAAATAGGTTCATATTATTCTTGCCAGAGAGTATTTGATCCACCAATTTGTAGTTCATCCAAAAAATTAAGTTCTAATTTTGGCTATTGTATACAAAAGTGAAATTTTTGTGAAATATTAGCACTTGCTATTGACAAGTGCTAATATTAGTAATATAATGGTAGTGTTAATTGAGAAGATTAACATAAAAAAACATTTTCAAGTAATAGTAAAAATTTGAAAATATGAAAGGAAGATGATATTTATGTTACCAAGTAGAATGTTTTTTGATGATATGTTAAGTGATTTTGAAAAAGAAAATAAGATGAAATGTGATATCTTTGAAAAAGATAATAAAGTGTTTATTGAAATGGATGTTCCAGGCTATGACAAGAAAGATATAAAAGTTGAATGCAATAAAGGAAATATTGTTGTTAAAGCAGAACATCATGAAAAACATGAAGATAATAAAAAATATTTACATAGAGAAAGAAAAATGTTTGGAAGACTTGAAAGAAGTTTTCATTTAGAAGATATTGATGAAGATACTATGGAAGCAGAATTTAAAGATGGTATTTTAACAATAAGCGTTTCAAAAGCAAATGAAGATAAAAATAAAAAATATATTGAAGTAAAATAATGTATATGAAGACCTTAATGGTCTTTATTTTTTTGTCATATTTTTTTGGATAATTAAATGTTTTGATATTTTTTGTCGAAAGTGTTAAAAGAAGCTAATCGTTTAAAAGTAAACATTGATGATCTTTTGTTTTATGACAAAGAAAAAATAAAACATGATGTTTATGAGGCTGGAGTAAAAAGAAGAAACTCAATTGAAATAGCTATTAATTTTTTGAAGAATACTAATCTTTTTTTTTAGTTATAGCAGACAATACTGATTTAGGTTTTTATGAAATAAAAAGACCTATATTTTTTTGTTATGATGTGATAGAATTAAGGTGAGGTTATAAGATATGGATGAACTTAAAAAATATGGGGATAATATAGTTATTAATGATTATGAAATTAGTGTATTAAATAAATGTAATATTGATGTAACAAAATGTAAGACTTTAGCTGAAGTATTACTTCTTATTGATAGATATTTAGATGATTCTTTTTTAGATGATGAAGAATATGATGAAATAGATTTTGTGGCAAATAATTTAAATGAAAGACTTTATTATATGGGGAATAAATAATATGAAAAAGAATAAAAAGAGATTGTTAATTAGTACTTTAGTTTTATTCGTAATATGGAGTTGTGTAACTATTTATATTGTTTTTAATGACAAAAGGGGTATAAATGAAGAAAAAGTATTAGGATTTGAAAGTGTTACTGTAATAAATAATATTAATGTTAGTGTTGGAGAAAATTTTTATGTTAAAGATGAAGGTAATAAATTAGTTATATATGATTTTAATGATAATATAATTAGTGAGTATACTGAAGAGTTTACTAATTATGAAATATTTGACAAAAGGTTTATAATTGTAACTAATAAAAATATCAAAAAAATAATAAATAAAGATGGAAAAATTTTAATAAATGGAACTCAAATAAAAGTTGCTAATGACAATAAATATGTTTTGGTAGATAATGCTGTTTATGATAATAATTTAAATAAAGTATATGTATTAGATTTTACTGAGAATTTTGAATATTTTGCAGAATTTGGCAATGATCTATTAATTATTGAACCTTATGAAAAGGAAAGTAAAAGTATAGTTGTTGATTTAATTAATAAAAAAGTGTTATGGAGAAATTTTGAAAATTCTTCTTTATATAATAACGATGAAGGAATGACTTATTTTAGATTTACTAAAAATAATAAAGGTTATTTAATTGATACTAGAACTAAAGAAGTTTTATATGAAGGTATTAATTATGATAATACTAATTATATAGAATATAATATATTTACTTATAATAATATTATTTATTATATAGATGGAGACAAAATTTATAAAGATAATACTAAAATAAATAATAAATATAAAATGTCTAAAGATAAATGCCAAACTGGTTATAAATTAAAAGATAATAATGACAAAATTGTTGTTGATAAATGTATGTATGCTTATAAAATTCTATTTGATGATGCTATTTTAGGCATTGATACAGATAATTATATACTTTTTTATAAAGATAAAGAAATTAGTGGAGGAGAAATTACTTTAGAAGGTGATTATATTAAAGTAGCAGCAGTTTTCGATTTACTTGGTGATGGTACAACTTATAAATATTATGATAAATCTTTAAAACAATTAAATATTAATGAAAATATAAATATAAGTTATTTAACTAATAATGTATATAGTGGTTATGACTATCAAAGCTTTAAATATTATTTTTTGGATAAAAATTTAAATGAAATAGCGAAAGATTTTTACAATATAAATTGTTATAATAATGGTTATTGTGATGTATTTAAAAATGCAAATGAACATTATTTATATAAAGATGGTAAAGAAATTATAGATGAGATTTTTGTAAATATTAAAATAAATGATGAACATATAATTTTAGAAACATTATATAAAACATATATAATAAAACTTGGAAATAATAAGATAAAAAAGATTAATTTTGATGTTTTTTATGACATAGATTTAGATGATATTATAGAAAAATATGGTTTAGAAAAGATAGAATTAAAAATAAATAAAAATGAAGAATTATTTAAGAAATATGCTTATATTGTAGAAAATAATGATATGCTACTTGATTATAAAAAAGAGGTTTATGATATATTTGAAATTATAGTGGATAAGAAAGAATATTTAGATGAATTCTATTTTTTACATAAACTTGGTTATTTGAATATTAACAAAGCTGATATTTTACAGGATGGAAAAGCCTTTGGAACTTATCAAGACTTTGATACAAGAATTGATTTAGTAACGGATAAAGATAGTGTTTTATATCATGAACTAATACATTTCGTAGATTTTTCTTTTAATAATAAACAAAGTACAACTTTATATAGATGTGATAATAAAGTTGATGTATATGATGCTATTTTAAATATACCAGATAATTGTGAGTATGTAAGTTTTACATATACTAATTATATTACAGAAGCAGGAGCTGAAATATTTACTTCAAAGTATTTTACTAAAAATGTTAGTGCTTATAGTTTTGGTACATATTATCTTGAGGCTTTAGAGTATATTTATGGTTCAAGCGCTTTAAATAAATGGTATTATGATGATACTAATTATTTTGTTAAAGTTTTATATGATGGATTTAATGATGAAAAAATTGTTATGAATGTTCTTAATGCTTTAAGTGATACAACATCTTTAGATGTAACTTATAAACATACAGGTTATTTATTAGATGTATTAATTGATTTATATAAGAAAAATATTAAAGAAGATTATTTAAGTGATAAAAAGTTTGTTTTTTTACTTAAACCATTGCTGGATTTTATGAATGCTGATAATTCAAAATACTATAAAGAATTAAATAATTATGATTATGAATTAAATTTTTTAGATAATTTGAAAAAAGATATTAATTATGATTATTATAATTATTATTTAGAACCAATTATTATAAATGATAAAATGTATTTAAGTTGGTATGTTTGGAATTTATCTGGTACTAAAAATGCTATTATATGGATTGATTATGATTTTGATAAAGGCGATGTAAAAGATTTTAAAATTCTAGAAGAATGATAAAAAAGCCCTAAATTGTGCATTTGTGCAAATATAGTGTTTTTTTTCTTTTTTTTATGTTAAAATGTATGTGTAAAATAAAATATCCGTGCGTGATATTGTTATGGAGATGATGCTAAATGAAGAAAAAATATATTATATTATCAATAATTACTTTAGTTTTATTAATTACATTTGTTACAAGTTTTAATTATTTTAAAACTTCAAATACTTATGTAGAAAATAATAGTAATAATCAAACTAAAATAACTAAAGGAATATCCATGAATTTAGAACAAACAGCTGGAGCTGGAGACTATAAACAAGTAACACAAAGTAGTTGGCCAACAGAAGGATATAAGTTTAATGCAGAATTATCTAAATGTGAAAATGGAGGAGAAATAAGCTGGGATGATACAAAGAAAGCAGTGATAGTTTCAGGTAATTTGTCAGATAAATGTTATGTTTATTTTGACATTTATCAACTAACATTAGCTGAATATATAAAATCGCAATATACAGGAACCCAAGGGGAAAATAATATATATTATCATGATAGTTCTTTAGCAAATGGGGCAGGAGATAATAGCTATAGATATGCAGGAGCAAGTGATAGTGTAAATAATTATATTTGTTTAGGTTCAGATGCCACAACATGCCCAGATGCAAATTTATTTAGAATAATAGGAGTATTTGGAAATCAAACAAAAGTAATAAGAGCAAAATCAGTTGGATACCAACAATGGCATACATCAGCTGACAATACATGGTCAAGTTCGAGTTTAAATGCATATTTAAATGGAGAATATTTGACCAGTCTTGGAACAATAGCAGAAAAAATTGCCACAACAACGTGGAAAGTTGGAGGAGGTTCAGGGTCTAATATATCAGCTTCAGTACCTAAAACAGCATATAAAAATGAAGTAGGAAGTAGTGCATCAACAACAATAATAGATAAAAAAATAGGTTTAATGTATGTAAGTGATTATGGATTTGCAGCAAGTCCAAGTGCATGGACTAAAATTTTGGGTGATTATGATGGTACCGATGCAAATGGAACATCAATAAAAACAATAAATTGGATGTATATGGGATATAATGAATGGACTATTTCGCGCCATTCCGACAATACGAATAGTGCGTTCTTTGTGAATAGCACTGGCAATGTCCTCGGCAGCAATGTCAGGAGCGACAATGGTGTGCGCCCGTCCTTCAATCTTGAGTCTTCGGTAAAATATGTATCAGGGTCAGGAAGTATGAGTGACCCTGTGCGAGTAAACTAAGTTAGGACATATTGTTTGTCTAGCGACGAAGGTGCTAGGCAAACGGGGTAAAAAATTATGCAGTGGCAAGAAGGACAGCAGTAAATTATGCTAGAAAAATGTCAGTCGTGGCTCGCGGTTTGTGCGAGGCGGGGTAGCTGGCAGCAAAAAAGTTATCAACTAAAGTATATAAAAGCATGGCAATGTCCATGTTTTTTTGATATAATTAGGTAAGAATTGAGGTTTATAGTATGAATGAAGAAGTAATAAGAAAAGTAAGTGATAAAATTAATTTGAAAGATTATCAAATTAAGAATGTTATTAGTATGCTTAGTGAAGGAGCAACAATACCTTTTATGGCAAGATATAGAAAAGAAGTAACTGGTAATTTAAATGAAGATGAGTTAAGATTAATTGAAACTGAATATAACTATATGGTTAATTTAGAAAATAGAAAAGAAGATGTAAAAAGATTAATTGATGAAAAGGGTATGCTTACGGAAGAATTAGTTAAAGCAATAAATGAAGCTAGTAAGTTAAGTGAAGTTGAAGATATATATGCTCCATTTAAAGAAAAGAGAAAAACTAAAGGTACGGAAGCAATTAAGTTAGGGTTAGAGCCTTTAGCTAGAATAATTATGAGTTTACCAAATAAGACTAGAGATGAAATTGCTAAAGATTTTATTAATGAAAATGTTAAAAGTGTTGATGAAGCAATAACTAATGCGGGATATATAATTGCTGACTGGATTAGTGATAAACCTAAGTATCGTAAATCTATTAGAAATTATTATTGGTATAATGGAATAGTTAAAGGTAAGATTAAAAAAGGTGCTAAAGATGAAAATAAAACATATGAAATATATTATGATTTTGAATGTAAGATAACTAATATTAAACCACATCAAGTACTTGCTTTAGCTCGTGCTGATAAAGAAAAAGTTGTTACATATTCACTTAGTTTAGATAAGACTGGTGTTATTAAATATTTAGAAGAACAAGTAATAGGTAATAAAAAATCACCATTAGTTGATGATGTAAAAATGTTTATTGAAGATGCTTGGAAAAGATTATTAGAACCATCTTTAGAAAGAGATATAAAAGCTGAACTTTATGATAAAGCTAGTGAATTTGGTATAAATGAATTCGGGAATAACTTAGAAAATTTATTACTTACTCCGCCGATTAAAGGTAGTGTAGTGCTTGGATTTGACCCAGCATTTAGAACAGGATGTAAGCTTGCTGTATTAAATGAAAATGGTGATGTATTAGAAATTGGAGTAATTTATCCACATGAACCTAAAAAAGAAGTGGATATGGCTGAAAAAATAATGTTAGCTTTAATACAAAAACATAATGTTAAGATAATTGCTATTGGTAATGGTACAGCTTCTCGGGAAAGTGAGATGTTTGTAGCTAATTTAATTAAAAAATATAATTTGGATGTTAAATATGTTATTGTTAGTGAAGCTGGTGCTAGTGTTTATTCTGCTAGTACTCTTGCAAAAAAAGAATTTCCTGATTACTCAGTTGAACAAAGAAGTGCTGTTTCAATAGGAAGAAGATTACAAGATGCTTTGTCAGAACTTGTTAAAATAGATCCTAAAAGCATTGGGGTGGGGTTATATCAACATGATTTGAAACAAAAAGAATTAGATGAAGAATTAGGATTTGTGGTAAGTAAAGTAGTTAATGAAGTAGGTGTTAATTTAAATAATGCTAGTGATAGTATTTTAAATCATGTTTCTGGTTTAAATAAAAAAGTCATTGGTAAAATGCAAGAATATAAAAAGAAAAATGGAGGCTTTAAATCTCGTGAAGAGCTTAAGAAAGTTGCAGGTATGGATGATAAAGTATTTGAACAATCAGCTGGTTTCTTAAGAATATTTGGAAATAATCCATTAGATAAAACTAATATTCATCCCGAAGATTATGAAATTGTTTGTAATATACTTAATGATAATAACATAGATGTAAAGTTAGTTGGTACCAAGGATATGGAAAGTAAACTAAATAATATTAAAGATAATGATGTAATAAATAAATATAATATTTCTAATGAATTATGGGAAATGATAAAAAATAACTTAGTAAATGGTGTAATAGATCCAAGAGATGAAATTAAACAAATGACTTTAAGAAGTGATGTATTAACAATTGATGATTTAGAAGTTGGAATGCAATTGGAAGGAACTGTAAGAAATGTAACTGCTTTTGGGGCTTTTGTAGACATAGGTCTTCATGATGATGGACTTGTGCACATTTCTAAAATGAGTAAATCGTTTGTAAAACATCCAAGTGAGATACTTAAAGTCGGAGATATAATAACAGTTTATGTTTGTGGAATAGATAAAGAAAAAGGAAGAGTTAATTTATCATTAATAGAGGAGTAAGTAAATGAAGTTGTTTAAATTAATTAAATTGTTAATTTTTGTAATAGTTGTTGGAGGTTTGTTTTTATTACTTACTAATAAGACTTTTGTTTATGATACATATAAAAGTGATGATGTAAAGATTGGTATACCTATTAGTAGGTTTATGTATGTAAAAGAGAATAATTTAGATATAATATTTTATACTTTTGTAGGTGTAGAAAAGTTAGAAAGAGTTAAAGATGAATATTTAAAATCATTAGATGATTGTTATGGTAAATATTACTATGATAAAGATAATGATATTACAATAACTAATTATGAAATAAAAAGTAATAAATATTATAAAGAAGTAAATATTAGTTATGTAAAGAAAAATTATTGTAGTAGTGATTATAAGTTAAGTGATATGTGGGTTTATGAATATAATAGTTTAAGTGCTTATTTAGATGGCGATATAAGTGAAAAAGCTATGAGTGGATTAATAGATAAAGTTTATAATAGTAAAAAAATTGAACCCGTAATAACTGATTATAAAAATAAATATAGTTTAAAAGTAAATTGTGATAAGAATGGTGATAAATATTCTTTAATATTTGAAGATTTTAATGATAATCAATTATTAGTAAAAAAGGAAGTAAATAAAGATATTAAATTTGCTGTATATGAAATAGAAGATGTAAAGATGTATTTGGAGGGATTAGATGAAATTAAATAAAAAAGATATAAGATTCTTAATACTTTATACTGTTTTGTTAATATTTGGATTTATTTATATCAAAGAAATATTTAGTATATTAAGATATATTATTAAAATATTTATGCCTTTTATAATTGGAATAATGATTGCTTTTGTTTTAAATGTTTTGATGGAAGTGATTGAAAATAAATGGTTTGAAAAATTAAATTGGAATAAAAATACTAAAAGGGCAGTAAGTTTAACATTATCTATTTTTATTGTCATTGGATTTTTTATAATATTAATGTTGTTAATAATTCCAAATTTACAAGATACTATAGTTATATTTGCTAATAATATACCTGATTATTTAAGTAATTTAAAAGAGTTATTATTAAAATTAAATGTATCTAATAATGTAATTAATGATATAATGGAAACTTTAAGTAATTTAGGAGATACAGCTAAAGAATATGTTTTAAATAATAGTGGAAAAGTAATTGAAGCTACATTTGGAATAGCAAGTAATGTATTAAATGCATTTGTAAATGTTTTTATAGGTATAGTTTTTGCAATATATTTCTTACTTGATAAAGAAAAAATAAGTAGACAATTTAATAATATAATGAAAGCATATTTGCCTAGCAAGAGTTGTAATAAAATAATTGATATTGCTAAATTATCTAATAGAGTTTTTGCTAATTTTGTTAGTGGTCAATGTTTGGAAGCTATAATTATTGGTGTTTTATGTTTCTTTGGAATGATTATTTTAAGGCTTCCGTATGCTGGCGCTATTTCAGTTTTAGTAGGGTTTACAGCATTAATTCCAGTTTTTGGAGCTTTTATTGGTACGATTGTTGGAGCATTCTTAATATTTATGGTAAATCCGTTGCAAGCAGTAATATTTGTTATATTTATTATTGTTCTTCAACAACTTGAAGGTAATTTGATTTATCCTCATGTAGTGGGTAAGTCTGTAGGTCTTCCGGGTATTTGGGTTTTAGTGGCTGTTACTGTAGGTGCTAGTATTAATGGAATTTTAGGAATGTTATTAAGTGTTCCTTTAGCATCAATTATTTATAGCATTTTAAAAACAGATGTTAATTTAAAATTAAAAAAGAAAAACACAAGAGAATAAAACTTGTGTTTTTATGTGTAAAGAAACATCTTAAAGGTCACGCCTTTGGTAAAAAATATGAAAAAGAGATGTTTCTTACAAATTAATTATATTTTATAATGAAGATTATGTCAAATTATAATACTAGTTTTATTTAAATTTTTGTATTATAATATGTATGTATTTTTCTTTTGGAAAAATAATAAATAAAAAGCTGGACAAGGCATTTGTTATAATTAGCTTTTTTTATAGCGAATAAATTATTATATAAATAGAAAAGAGGTAAATATATGTATAGAGAAGATTTTCCTATGTTAAAACAAGATATAATATACTTTGATAATGGTGCTACAAGTTTAAAACCCCAATGTGTTATAAATAAAATGACGGATTATTATGAAAATTATAGTGCAAATGCTCATCGCGGAGATTATGATATTTCTTTTAAAGTTGATGTTGAATATGAAAATGCTCGTGAGGAAGTTAAAAATTTTATAAATGCTAAATCTAAAGAAGAGGTAGTATTTACAAGTGGGACAACTGATTCTTTAAATATGATTGCTAGTGGTTTTTTTGCAAACTTGCTAGAAGCTGGAGATGAAATTTTAATAACAACTAGTGAACATGCATCAAATGTTCTTCCTTGGTTTAGGTTAAGTAAAGATTTAGGTTGTATTGTTAACTTTATTCCTTTGGATGAGTCACTACATGTAACTTTAGATAATGTTAGAAAAAGTATAACACTTAATACTAAAGTTATTGCTTTAGCTGGTATTACCAATGTGGTCGGTGATATTAGGCCTATTAAAGAAATTACTAAACTTGCTCATGAACATAATATTTTTGTAGTAGTAGATGGAGCTCAAATGGTTCCCCATTTAAAAACTGATGTTCAAGATCTAGATATTGACTTTTTGGCTTTTTCAGGACATAAAATGCTTGGACCAACAGGGGTTGGAGTTTTATATGGTAAGAAAGAATTACTTGAAGAATTAGAACCTATTAATTTAGGTGGAGGAATGAATGAGTCTTTTGATACAGTTGATACAGTTTATTTAAAGGACTTACCAACAAGGCTTGAAGCAGGTACTCCGAATATTGCAGGTGTAATTGGTTTAGGTGAAGCTGTTAGATATATTAATAAAATTGGTATGGATAAAATTCATGAAAGAGAATTACATTTAAGAGATTATTTGATTGAAAAATTAATGCCTTTAAGTCATGTTGATATAATAAATCTTGAAGCTGATAGTGGAATTGTAGCATTTAATGTTGATGGAATATTTAGTCAAGATGTTGCTTATTATTTAAATAAATATAATGTTTGTGTAAGGGCAGGTAATCATTGTGCTAAAATACTTAAAAATGCAACTGGAGTTACAAATACTTTAAGAGTTAGTTTATTTTTCTATAATACGGAAAAAGAAATTGATGAATTTGTTGAACTATTAAAAAATAAGGAAAAAATAGAAGAGGAAATGATCTAAATTTTTCTATATATTTGTAAAAAAACACTGTTTTTGTTCAGTGTTTTTTTTCTATTGCTTTATGATATACTTTTAAAATATCTGCTGCAAAAACTTCTTTTGAATATTTATATGTACTATTTCTTGCATTAGTGGACATATCTTTATAAAGTTTTTGGTCATTCATAAGTTTAAAAATATAATCTTTGAATTCTGTGTCATTTTTAAATAAATATCCATTGTAGTTTGGTTCAATCATAGCCCTAAATGAATCATCTTCGATACATAATGTTGGTTTAGATGCTGCGAGCCCTTCAATAATTGTAAGTCCTTGTGTTTCTGTTTTTGAAAAAGAAACTACAACATTAAAGATGTTAAAGTATGTTGGTACAAGGTCATAGTCTATTTTATCTGTAAATATAACATAATTTTCTAAATTTAGTTTTTTAGTTAATTCTTTTAAATTATCTAAATCTGGGCCACCACCCACTAATAAGACTTTGATGTTGGTATTAACTTTTATCATATCTTTAATATTGTAAAGTAATTTATCAAAACTTTTTTCGGGTGCAATTCTTCCTACTGAACCTATTATAAAATCTGTGTCTTTTATTTTATATTTGTTTTTTATAGTTTGGATATTTTTTTTCATTGATGGCGTTATTTTAAATTTATCAATGTCTATACCTGTAGGAATAACATTTACTTGTTTTATTATGTTATATTTATTTATAAATAAGTCTTTTATTTTGTCTGTTGGCACAATTAATTCATCGCATTTTTTTTCACAATAATATTTTGTGATTTTAATAGCTAATTTTTTTGCAAAATTATCAAAATGCCCATGTGTTACATAATGTACATAATCTTCATATAATGTGTGATATGTATGTACTATAGGTAAGTTTAATTTTTTTGCTACGATTCTAGAAAAGTAACCAACTCCAAATTCTGTTTGGGAATGAATAACATCTAAATTCCATTCTTTAATTATTTTCATTGCTTTTTTAGAATATATACCTGTTAATTTTGTTTCATAAATTCCAGTTTTTATTCCTGGTAAATAAATTATTTTATTTTTTTTGTCATAAATGAATTTGTTGTTATCTAGGTTTGCTGTTACTATATATACTTCATGATGCATTTTTTCTAATGCTGTTTTTAACATTTTAATACTTGTTGTAACTCCCGATATATGGGGTTCATATGCATCTGTAAATATTCCTATTTTCATTTTTTACCTCGTTTTTCTATATATTAAGTATAATATATTTTGTATGTTTTGTATACAAAATGTTTAAAATTGTATGTTTTTTGTTTTTTTAATATTTCCCTAAAAATAAGACGAAACTGTGTAAATTTCCCGA
>ULPP01068499.1_pt1 | contig 12921 bp, 11 predicted proteins | sample 1953531 | NCBI WGS metagenome assembly ULPP01 (sample SAMEA4835630, study PRJEB28245) | human gut metagenome | biome: gut microbiome; material: fecal sample | place: Denmark | collected 2008
ACACAACAGTCATGTAAAAACGCTGACCCTTCGCAAGGTCGCCTTCCCCATATCGTCATTTCGAGCGAAGCGAGAAATCTTTGTCATTCGCGGTTCAGTGGTCGATGTGTGGAGTCCCAAAAACGAGAAACCTGCTATCAGCTGAACCTTGAACCTTGAACCCTGAACTTTTCTATATCAATTTTAGAAGATGCTCCTAAGTTTCTATGCCTTTCTCTCATATGCACTGCCAGAAGCATGAGTAAACGCAAATAACAAGCATATACTTGTTCAATAAACGCTTTACAAGCACTTTAGCTGTTGTTTACGAAAAAACAGAATGATAAAATATTTCTGATAAACGTGCAACAGAATAGAGGGGCGATGAAGCCTTCAGAAAGACGGACTATCCTCTTGCACGATTTTGAGCGAGCATCTCGGAAGATGCAAGGAGGAAACCTATGAATAAGAAACTGGCATTGCTCGGTGTCGCAGTTCTTTCCGCAGGCATTCTTTTTGCCGGCTGCGGAAACAAAGACAAGAAAGCCGCAGGCGACGCTGCGTGGAAACCAACAAAGGATGTCAAGGTCATCGTGGCGTACAAGGCCGGCTCCGGCACGGACACCGGTGCGCGTCTCTTGACGAACAGCGCGAAGAAATATGTCGGGCAGACACTCGTCATCGAAAATAAACCGGGCGCTGACGGCAAGATCGGCTGGACGGAGCTTGCAAAATCCAAGCCGGACGGACAGACCATCGGCTTCATCAATCTGCCGACCTACACCACGCTCGCGCAGATGGAAGGCTCTGCATTCACGGACAAGTCCATCGTCCCGATCTGCAACCACCTGACAGAAACGGCTGTCGTCGTGGTCAAGAAGGATGCGAAGTGGAACAGCCTGAAGGAACTCGTTGCAGATGCACAGGCAAACCCGGGACAGCTGAAATGTTCTACAAATGGCGTGCAGGCTTCGAATCACACCGCAGCCCAGCTCCTTGCACAGTCTGCGAAATTTGAATACAACGCAGTTCCTTATGGCGGAACTGCTGACCAGCTCCTCGCTCTTCGTCAGGGCGAAGTCGATTTCTCCTGCGCGAAAGTCGCTGATGTGGCAAAACTCATCAAAGGTGACAGCGCAGAGCTGAAAGTCCTCGGTGTCTATGCGGAAAAGAGAGACCCGCAGCTCCCAGATGTACCGACCTTGGGCGAACTCGGCTACTATAATAAATGGTACGGCTCCGCGCGTGCTCTCGTCGCTCCGAAGGGCACCCCGGACAATGTGATCAAGTTCTACGAAGATGCGTTCAAGAAGACCATGGAAGATCCGGAAGTCAAGAAAGCCCATGAAAATGCGGGCATGGTCATCGACTTCAAAGACAGCAAAGCTCTTGGCCAGATGATCGCAGAACAGATGGACTTCTGCAAGAACGTTGTTTCTAAGCTGTATGCGAAATAATTGAGGGTGCAGGGTTCAGGTCGATAGGTTCAGGATTCGCAGCGTGATCCCTATTCTCTGGAAATCACAAAAGCGGGAAACGAGAAGGTGCAAACGCTCGTTTCTCGCTTCTGTTTTCTGGTGACTAGGGACTAGTGGCTAGGGATTGGGTTGGCGATACGAGAAAACTGCTGGTTTCAATTTTCCGCGGCGCTTTCGTAATTTTATGCGCCGCACCAACCCCATGGAACCTCTTGAACTTATAGAACCCGCTCCCCCTCTTTCGCATGCAATCACGGGGCGATACGCCCTGCGGACCAACCCTGAATCCTTACCCCATTTTCCAAAGGAGTCAAACCATTTCATGAAAAAATCAGATATCTATATCTGCGGCTTCATGTACGCTTTCAGTTTCTTTTTCCTCTACCTGACACAGAGCTTTCCCCTCGGGGCGCGGCACTATCCGCACTTCGTCATCGGGCTCCTGCTCCTTCTCACCTCTGTCCGCGTGGGGCAGATGGTGCGTGACTACCGGAGAGAAAAAACTTCGGAAAACGACATGCCGGTCCTCTTCGACGGCTTTTTGCCGAAACAATTCTGGACCATGTTTGCGGCCTTCATCCTCTACTTTGTCATGATGTACCTCGTCGGTTTCTATCCCGCATCCCTGGTCTACCTGCTCTTCTGTCTGAAATTCTTCAAGATCCGTCCGCTCTACATTCTGCTGGTCCTCGCCGGTATGGTGGTGCTGGTATTCGGTACCTTTGATCTCTTCCTGAATGTGCCCCTTCCGATGGGCATGCTCATCGAAGACTTGCTCTAAGGAGGAAATGACATGGATGCGAATACATTAGCACTGATGGCCCAGGGCTTCGGTAATGCTCTGGACCCTATGAATCTTCTCATGATGGTGATCGGCGTCACCATTGGCGTCATTGTCGGCTGCATGCCAGGGCTCTCCGCGGCGATGGGCGTCGCGCTTCTCCTGCCTCTCACCTTCGGGATGAAGGCAGAAACGGGCCTCATCATGCTCGGCGGCATTTACTGCGGCGCCATCTTCGGCGGCTCCATCTGCGCCATCCTGATCCACACCCCGGGCACTCCGGCTTCGGCTGCGACCGCACTCGACGGCTATGAGCTCACCAAACAGGGACGCGCGGGCAAAGCGCTCGGCACTGCCTGCACCGCTTCTTTCTTCGGCGGGCTTCTCTCCTGCATTTCCCTCTACTTCTTCGCACCGCTCCTTGCAGAGCTTGCGATGAAATTCGGCAGTCCGGAATATTTCTGGCTCGCCCTCTTCGGACTCACCATCATCGCCGGCGTCACCACCGGCTCCATGGTCAAGGGCCTCATGAGCGGCGCCTTCGGGCTCATCCTCTCCACCATCGGCATGGACCCGATGGAAGGGACCGCGCGCTACATGTTTGGTGTTGATGAGCTTTACAACGGCATCAATGTCACCTGCGCGATGATCGGACTTTTCTCCATGTCCCAAGTCTTTATCCTCATGGAAAAAGCCATCAAGGAACGCGGAAGCATTGTGAAATTCAAAGACTCCGTGCTGCTCAAAGCCCATGAACTGAAACTGATCGCGCCGACCGTCATCCGCTCATGGCTCATCGGGAACATCATCGGCATTCTTCCTGGCGCGGGCGCCTCCATCGCCTGCTTCCTCGGCTACAATACTGCCAAGCAGTTCTCCAAGACACCGGAGAAATTTGGACACGGCTCCATCGAAGGCGTCGCGGGCTCCGAAGCAGCGAACAACGCCGTCACCGGCGGCTCGCTCATCCCGACGCTGACTCTCGGCATCCCGGGTGAATCCGTCACCGCCGTCCTCATGGGCGGCCTCATCATCCAGGGCCTCCAGCCGGGGCCGGAGCTTTTCACGAAATATGCGCCGATGACCTACACCTTCTTCGCCGGCTTTGTCATCGTACAGTTCTTCATGCTCCTCATCGGACTCGGCGGCTGCCGCATCTTCGCGCACATCGCCAAGATATCCGATGCCATCCTCATCCCGTGCATCTTCGTCCTCTGCGTCGTCGGCTCCTTCGCCATCAATAACAGCTTCGTCGACGTAGTCCTCATGTTCATCTTCGGCGTCATGGGATACCTCATGCGTAAGATGGGCCTCAATACCGCTGCCGTCGTCCTCGCCCTCATCTTAGGGCCGATCGGCGAGCGCGGCCTGAGGAGAAGCCTCACCCTTTCGGGCAACGACATTTCCATCCTCTTCTCCACCCCGATCTGCTGGGCTCTCATCATCCTCTGCGTCCTCTCCGCCTTCTCCCCGCTCCTCATGGACTGGCTGAAGAAAGGGAAAGCAGCCATCAAGGGATGATTCGCTGCACGCAAAAGCACCGCGAAAGCGGTGCTTTTTTGTTGATGCTACATTATATCAAATAATCATTGATGGGCTATCAGCTTTGATACAACGGATAACACCATAATAAATCGCATAAGCATGAAAAGTAGTTTATTTCAACTCAAGTCAACTGACAGAGAGGCAACGGAGTCATGACGCCTATTTTCAGGATATATGCATCGGAAATCGAGAAAATCCGCTGAAAAAATGGTAAAAATATATGTCTCAAACTTCCTGCCTATAAAACAGCGATTCATTTCGGTACCATCGGTGAAAAAGGGGATAAGTATTTTCTCAATAACGGAATCCTTGCAAACTCTATTGGCTTCTATGGCTTTCCAGCGAAAAAAGATACAACTATAGAATAGCATACAAAAATAGAAAATATAATAAGGTAAGATAGCGGGAAATCTAGTAATATGCCCCATTTAGAATTACCACACAAAAACTCCTAAGCTTTAATAGCCATAGGAGTTTTTGTTACTTCAAAATTACTACTACAATTTTATACCCTTCAATGCTTTTAGTTGATCTCTCTTAGCATATAGAATCGTGATGATGTAAACTGTGTTGGTATCTATATTAATCCAATAATAAACATAAAAGTTATTAGCAATCACTTTACGAATTCCTTTAGAATGCCACGGTTCAAAAGTAACTGGGGATATACTAGGCGCTAAGTAGGAAAGTTTCTCTATTTGCTTCCGAATGTCCCGAATATAATGTAAAGCAACCTGAGGAACGCCTAATACATAAGCAATATAATCTCTGATTTCAATTAAATCATTTTTGGCAGTAGGAGTAATAACAATTTGAAAAGAGTCCACTTACTTTAAGCTCCCTTCCAGTTCATCAAAAACCGTATTTAGCGGTTCGCCCAATCCTAAAGTAGCCTCATCATAACCTTTTTGTAGTTTGGCATTCAGTTCATTCTGAGACAGTTCATCTAAGGTCTTAGGCCCTGCTGGCATTTTTAAAGAGAAGGGAATGCCATTCTGATAAATGATTTGTCTATAAAGGGAATTGATTAAAACAGAAACTGGTATTCCCAAACTTTGTAAAATATTTTCAGCCTCGTTCTTGATATTATTTTCTACTCTTACACTTACAGTTGCATCTTTCATCATAATCACCTCATTATCCATAGTATATACATTTGTATTGTGGATTGCAATACAAATGTATATAGGTTTCAAATAAAGTTAACTTACTGTACTATGTCTAAATAAAGAGGGTCTTGCTCTTTGACAGAAAGCAATAGTACTTAGGGGAAACGCTGATTTAATCAAGATTCTCTCGCCTGAAATAGATTTTTCCTGTAAAATACAAATAACAGATAAAATGTGTTATGAAAGGCGATATTTTCTCATGAAACAGTAGCCTTTCATGGACTTTGAATACAATCAGCGCCAAAAGAAGACACGCCGCGAAGAATTCCTCGATGCTATGGATGCCATGATTCCATGGTCCGCATGGATTGCGATGATTCTGCCATTCTATCCTTCCGGAAAGCGTGGTCGTCCCGTAAAAGGCATTGAGACAATGCTTCGCATGTACCTTATGTAGATCTGGCTCAATCTGTCTGATGCTGCTATTGAAGATGCCATTTATGACAGCTATGCCATGCGGTCTTTCATGCGCATTGATTTCAACGAGGAACAGTTCCTGCTTGATTGTCAAGAAGTATTTCGGCTATGTCAAAGTCGCCTATCGCGGTCTCGCGAAAAACTTCAACCGCTTTAATCAGCGTTTCCTTAATTCAGCACCTTGTAACTTCTGGCGAAATCATGAATACTGATTCAAACATGGACATGCATATGATATAATTGAACATAGAAATTATTCTAAAGCAAAAGCGTGTGGGAAACGGGGGTGCACGGACATGATGAAATGGCAAGAAATCATGGGGCACCTTTGTGACGTTAGCATGCATACACAACATATTCGGGGGGGGTAAACGGATGTTCCCCTTTGCTTTTCAAGACCTCATCATGAAGAGATTTTTCTTTTTATGATGAGGTCTTTTTGCATTTTTTTACTTTCCCATCATATGTCCATGGGGGTGAGGATAATAAAATATAGAGCACCCGCCTTTTCATTACAGAGGTGCTAAAGGAGATAGATATGATCGATACAGAAAACAAAGGCGCCAGGCTACTGGATATGTATGAACGGCTGAGCCATGGCGAAGTAATTTCCAAAAAAGAACTGGCGGAAATTTATGGTGTCACGGTCAAGACTATCCAGCGAGACATCGATGAACTCCGTGCCTATTTGGCAGAGAAATCACTCCAAGGGGACCGTGGAACCATCGAATACAGCCCTGCCAAGAAAGGATACCGACTGATTCGTTCCACCTATGAACATTTGAATCACAAAGAAATATTGGCGTTAGCCAAAATCCTTCTAGAAAGCCGCGCACTGGAACCGGGAGAACTGCATACCATCCTGGACAAGCTCACCGCTGCCTGCATAGAAAAAGATCGGACCACCGTAGAAGACATCATCAAAAATGAAACTTTCTACTACGTGCCGCTTCATCACAAAAAGAAACTGCTGGACCCGTTATGGGATCTGTCACTGGCCATTCAGAAACAGGAAATCCTACATATCCGTTATATTCGTCAAGACGGCGTAGAGCGGCACCACGACGTAAAGCCTGTAGCTATTTTGTTCTCGGAGTTTTATTTCTACCTGGTGGCCTTCAAAGAGGAGGAAACTGAATTTCCCACCATCTTCCGGGTGGACCGTATCAAAGACATGGAAAGCACAGGAAATACCTTTCACATCCCCTATGCGGATCGCTTCAAAGATGGCGAATTCCGGAAACGGGTGCAATTCATGTACCCAGGTCCCCTGCGGCGTGTGAAATTCACCTATAGCGGCCCTTCCGTAGAAGCTGTGCTGGATAGACTTCCTACGGCGCAAATCCTAGAAGAAAAAGAGGGCGTTTACACCATCACCGCCGAAGCTTACGGGATTGGTATCAATATGTGGCTGGGGAGTCAGGGGGATAAGGTGAAAGTCATTCAGTGAGTAGTGCGATTTTATTATTGGTTGTTTAACAAATGAATTATATTTTGAAAGAAGAGAGTTTGGAAATGGTAGAAAATGATGGATATCAAAATTTGAAAAAGGCTGTCTTGGATTGTTATCGTACATTTTGGCCTTTGATTAGCAAGGCAAAGTTTCATTCAAACGATACATCTTTGCTGGAATTACAAAAACAAGCAATGCTAATTAGGAGTGCTCCATTTAACGGGACGATTACCGAAGAAGAAAAAATCGAAAAATCGGCTAATCGGGTAGTAGTTTCATCGAACGGAAAAACGCAATATCTTGTGCTATTAGATTTTATACATCATATGGATAAAGTGTATGAAAAATGTGAAGCAAAAGTAAAGAGTCAAATAGAACACGAACAGTCAACAATAAAGAGTCCTAAGGAACTAGATGAAAAGATAGCGAAGTTGCAGACGGAACTTACTGAGATAGATGATCAAATGCACGGGGCGTTAGAACAAATGACACGTGAATATATGGACAACGGTGGAAAATTAGAGAAAGAAGCAGACGGTATTCTACAAAAGTACAGGGAAGAGGTAGAAAAAATCAACTGGAAAGATAAATCCAGCTTAGAACGGTTAGAAAAATTATCACTTCGGCAAGTGGATATATTTCGTGATTACCAAAGCCGATTCCAAGATGAATTGATGAAAGATTGTGATACTATATTAGGCATAAAATTAAACGAGTTCGCTTTGCCGGCTGAGTTTATGATGTTAGATTTTGAAAAAAGCAAGGAGTCAATTAGAAACTGTAAAAATGAGGTAGATAAGACATCACCATTATCGTATGATGCCGTTGCTGGTAAAGTTGTAGGTGGTTCATCCAGTTTATTAAAATTGTTTGTTAATGATGATGGTGGTCCATTCAGTTTATTAAAATTGTTTTTTGTTAATGATGATGGTGGTTTTGTTCCAGATTACCAAAGAAAGATAGATTATCTAAAGCAAAAAGAGATATATTATCAAAAGTATAGAGATGAGTGTTATAAGGTAGCAAAGAAATGTATTATGGAAATAATAGAAAAAATTAAAGAAGATGTGATAACTAGAATTCAGTTAGTTGCCAAAAATATTTTCACGTTGTACAAAAAAGAAGTCAAGGAAGATATTGAAAGCAAAAAGATGGAATGTTTGTTGCTGGAGAAAAATCAGAAAAGCAATATAAAAATGTTACAGCTGGTCCAGGAAAAGAAGCAATTCATTATGCAAATAGAAAGAAATCGGGATGATTTATTGGATTACCAGACCATGATTAATGAGGCGTTAAAGTTGGTCAGGACTACGCAGGTGGAATAGATGGATAAAAACACAGTTTATTGGGGCAATGCATTGAAAAATCCCAAGTATAATAAGCCAAAAGCCGATACCGAATCATTGAAGGTTGATGGAATAAACGATGAAGTACCACTGGGACAAACCATGTCAGGGCTGGATAGTTCATTGGAAAGCGCAGCCCATGCGGACCGATTGAATCGATTTCAGGCAAGGCAGGGGCATGGCTATGCTGCTGAACAGGTGAATGATGGGATTGATACCCTATTTGGTAGAAATGCCAGAATCTTAGGCGATGACAATGCCAAGAATGGTGCGGATCGGATGGTTGACGGACAGTTTATCCAAACCAAGTATTGCCAGGATGCTAGGACTTCTGTCAATGCAGGCTTTGAAAATGGAGGCCAGGGCTCCTATCGCTATTTGGATAAGAATGGAAATCCTATGCAGCTAGAAGTACCGAGCGATCAATATGATGAAGCGGTGCAGTGCATGGAACAAAAAATTAAAGAAGGGAAGGTTCCTGGGGTTAGTGATCCAAAGAGAGCCAAAGATTTGATTCGGAAGGGGCACGTGACCTATGCCCAGGCAAAAGCGATTGCGAAAGCAGGAACTATTGAATCTTTGACCTTTGATGCGGCCCATGGGGTAGTTATCGGGGCCAGTGCACTGGGGATTTCTGCTACGATTACATTTGCACAGGCTATATGGAATGGAGAAAGCGTAGAAAAAGCTGTCGACCAGGCTTTGATTGCGGGACTTCAGGCTGGGGGCGCAGGGTTTCTCATTGCAGTAGGAACGGCGCAAATGGCAAGAACCGGAGTGAATCAAGTGTTGATGACTCCTTCTATAGCATTGGTTAAGGTGTTACCGCCTCCGGTGAGACAGGCTCTTGTGAATTTCCTTCGCACTGGGGCGCCTATTTATGGAGAAGCTGCCACACGCAATTTAGCCAAACTCATGCGAAGCAATGTCATTGCTAGTACAGTTACGATTGTTGTCTTATCTTCTGGGAATATTATAAATTATTTCAGAGGACGCATTTCTGCTGCTCAACTTATGGCAGAAGTTTCGGTATTGGCAACAGGAATTGTTGGAGGATATATTGGGGGTGCCTTTTTAGGGGCGCTTTTTGGTCCTCTTGGTGCTATTGCTGGTGGGATGATTGTTGGTTCATTAAGTAGTAGTGCAGCGCAAAAATTGATTGCTGAATTTCATGAATCCGATGCAGAAAAGATGATTGAAATTCTTCAGGATAGTTTGCAGCAACTGGCACCTGGATACTTGTTGAACCAAGAAGAAGGGCTGCTGGTGGTGGAAGAATTGAGGAAATTACTCAATGCAGAAGTCTTGCTTTGTATGTTTGCTAGTAAAGATCAAAAACTTTTTGCCGACACTCTGGTAGAAGAAGCAATACATCGAGTGATTGGCTGCAGAGCACCTATTTCTGTGCCAAAGTGTGATGAGTTTACTAATGGGTTTGCAAGAGTGTTTGGAAGTACATCATTAGAGGAAGCAAAAAAGGCTATCCCAGATGATTCGGAAGAAGGGCGGATCACAAAACAACTTTCGGATATGGCAAATGGAAAAGGGGAGAAACTATCTAATGAAGAAACAAGGCAGTTATATTCTCGATTGAAAGCCTTATATGCTAAGCGGCAATCTCATATCATTGGTGTACAAGGTGAATCATGCTTGGTACAAATGAACAATGAAGAAGTAACCTATGCTAAAAGAGAAAAACTAATCAATGACTTACTGCAGCGTATAGGAGAAAAGCTGGGACAGTTATAAGGAGGGGCGTATGAAGCGACAATGTTCTTTGATACAAAAATCTAATGACCTAGAAGAGTATAAAACAGAATTAGCCGTATGTATTGAGCAAAAAATTACTGCATATAGAAATGATACCAAAAAGATTGATGAGTTGACATTCCAATGTATTTCTGCTTTGGCGGAAGTTGACAACGCAAAGGCAGAATTATCGAGTAAGGGCTTTTTGGCTAGATTTGTGGGAAGCATTACGGGAAGCAATTATAAGTTGCAGAATAAAATCAATGAAAATCAAACCTTGGCACAGTATGCTTTGCGAGAAACTTTGAGGCAATTGCAAAAACAAAATGTGATGACTTTGGATTTGATTTGTGCAGTGAATACGAAACTAAATGGTTTACAAATGCAGGTCGGCCAATATGGTATTGACCTAGAGAATTTAGTGGATCAAAAAAACCAACAGGATAGGATTTTGATCAATCATGAAAGGCGACTAACAAAAACAGAAGAAAGTATTGACTTAGTACAATGGGGACATACTATTCGGTATCAAAGTCTGGAAGGAATAGACTATAAAGATTTAAATCAGTGTCAAAAACTGGTTTGTCTCGCACGTGACTTTTTTCAGAAAGGTAATGTGACATATGAACAGGATATTGCAACACTAAAGACGGCTATTGATCATCTTGCCATAAATCCTGACGAGATGGTTTCTTATTATGATACATTGAAAGGAATTGCTGTGGATGATTTGGCTAGAAAGAAATTATTGGGAAATGTAAATTGGCAAAATTATGACAGTGTAGATAATGTAATTTCTTTTCATACCATAGGAAAAATCTGTGAACTTCAGCAGGCGAATAATTCTAAAATAAAAATCTTTTGTGGTATAAGAAATGATATAACACCGGAGAAGGCTTGCAATCAGTTGGTTACAGCGTATATCCGACGAAAAGATCAGTGCGATGTGAATACGGAAGTGTCATTTTTTGATTTAGTCATGGATTTGGTATACAATTTGAGGGTTTTACATGAATATATGGAAGAAAACGATTTGAAGTTGCTCAATGCTTGTAAATGACCTTATTGCGAAATACATCTGAATAAAAAGCGTTGCATGTTTAGAAAAACTAAGCATGTAACGCTTTTTTCTTTTGTTCTATGTCATTAAAATTATTCTAGGATATTTCTCATACCCATTTCTTGTCCAACCGGCTGCGTATACTAAAGAAAAGCTGATGACTAGGCAACTGAAAAGTATTTCCTAAGGAGGAGATAAGATGAGTGACAATAGAAACAATCTTCCTGAGATTCCATTTGGAAACAGGGATGATGCGAATGGTATGGCGAGTCAAGCATTACAACAGTGGGCAGAGCGGTATTATGCCAAGATGGTGGAGGAAAGACAGGCAGAGGAAGCACCATCGATGATGGATCAATTATTGGAGAAAGCGGGAAATTGGGTGGATCAGAAAATAGAGGAATTGCCACCAGAGGAGCAGGAAGCGGCCGAGATGAAATTGATGGCAACGGCAGACGCACTGGTGGATACGCTGGATAAAGCCTATACGGTGACGGAAAAGGCTTGTGATTCTATCATTGATTCCTTGGATGAACTGGAAAAATGGATTGATAAGTGGTAATTGGTTGCTTGTTGTCTGTTGTTAGTTGTTAGGCCCAAGTAACTAAGATTAAATCAGCGTTTCCCTAGCGGTAATATTATGTAAATGTGTAAATCAATAGTGCACAGGTTCATACGAGGTTTGTCAAATAGCCTTGCATCGATTTTATTTTTTATAAAAAAGAGGAGATTGGGGCGCTTCTAAATTTTGTGCGCCCCTTCCATTACTCCTCACTACGCACTTTTTCAGTGAAGGTGGATGAATGACCAACTATTAAGGAAACGCTGATTCAATCGCAGAGTCAGCTTCTGCAAGAATTTTTATACATGGCTTCGTTATAGCCTTCCTTACATAGCTCGCTATTCGCGCCCTATTCCTCGTTATGCATCAAATTTCAAAAGTAAAATTTGGCAACGATTGAATCAGCGTTTCCCTAAATAACTTTTCGCTAAGACTGGAAAAAGAGCGGAAAGTATGGTATTATCTATGCATGAGTATGCGGGTGTAGTTCATCGGTAGAACGCCAGCTTCCCAAGCTGGACAGGAGGGTTCGACTCCCTTCATCCGCTCCACAGACATATCAGGAGCCCTTGTGGGCTCCTTTTTTGTGTCTCAAATCGATTTCAATGCAACTCAATATGATTTCAATTCAAAAAATGAATTAAAATCGTCAATTCAATTCATGGGAATAATTTAAATGAATTGAATTTATACAGAAATTGAGTTAAAATGAATTAAATTGAATTGAAATGATATTTCAATCAAAGGAGGGACAGCATCGTGTGCGATTTGCCGAAGAAAGAGACGCTAACCATTGAATTCAAAAGCGACAGAGGCAAAGGATATTCGGATGAGAGTCTGGTGGATGAGATTGTCGGCATGACGAATACTGAGGGAGGCACGCTTTATCTGGGCATCGAAGATGATGGGCGAGTGAGCGGGATCGTGAAGCAGCATCAGGATCCAATCGGGCTGGCGGCGCTTATTGCCAATCGCACGCGGCCTTCCTTGTCGGTGCGGACGGAAATTCTTTATAGCGATGATTTGCCCGTTATGGTGATTTCTATCCCCAAGAGCTACTCTGTGATTGCTACAGCGTCGGGGAAAATCTTAAAGCGGAGACTGAAAGTGGATGGAGGTCCGGAAGTCATTCCCATGTATCCCTATGAAATCTACACGCGTTTGTCGGATTTGCGGAAATTAGATTTCTCGGCGCAGCCCATTCAGGATGGGACGGTCGAGGACCTAGATCCTAATCAGCTGATCCGCCTGCGGGAGATCATTCAGAATCAGAATGGAGATCAGCAGTTGCTTGCTTTATCGGACGAGGAACTCGAGCAGGCTCTGCGGTTGACGATGCGTGTGGGAGAAGTGGTATATCCTACGCTGACGGGGCTTTTGCT
>ULPP01044624.1_pt1 | contig 12892 bp, 12 predicted proteins | sample 1953531 | NCBI WGS metagenome assembly ULPP01 (sample SAMEA4835630, study PRJEB28245) | human gut metagenome | biome: gut microbiome; material: fecal sample | place: Denmark | collected 2008
CATGTGGAACTTTTTTCTCCCTTGCATGGCATTTTGCTTACCATGAAAAATTCATGTATGAACCGACCACCACAAAATTCCCGGCATGAATGGCTGACAACCAAAAAAGAAGTCTCCACACATGGTTTCGGTATGAAATGTATCCGCAGAATTACCGATACTTATCATGGAGAATTACAAACTGCTTACCTCGATGATGAACATATATTCCAAACGATCATAACCATGTATCCACAGAAAGAAACGGTGACCTATGCGCATTCTGATTTGTGATGATAACCCTATATTTTTAGATGAATTTCAAGAACTGTTAAACGATTATTTTTCCAAAAATAATCTCACACTTCCATCTCCTGTATGCTATACGGATGGAGACTCTGTCCTTTCTGATACCGGAGAAATTGATATGTTGTTTTTAGATATGGAACTACCAGGACATGATGGAATCTATGTAGGTAATATGTTAAAAAAAACACACCCTTATACCATAATTCTTGCAGTCACTTCTCATCCCGATTTTCTTGATCCCGCCATGCATTTTGGCTGCTTTGCCTATCTGACAAAACCAATTGACCATGCACGGTTTTTCCGAAATATGGATGCTGCCATTGTGAAATATTATGAACAATCCTCCCGGATTACCATTCAGACCACCACCGGATTTGTTCCCGTTCAAACCCGCGATATTATTTTTGTCGAATCAGAAAAACGACACTCTGTTGTACACACTTTGTATGGTATCTATCACTGTATCCAGCCATTTGCTTTTTGGCAAGATCAGCTCTCTCAACCGTACTTTTATGTCACACACCGAAGTATGCTTGTAAATTTTTCCCATATAAAAGAAGTGCAGAATGACCGTATCCTTATGGACAATGGACAATACGCTTACATAAGCCGCAGGCGAATGACAGATTTTCGAAAAACTCTTGCCGCATATTATGCCGGTATGCATTTTTCAACATAGGGCATAAAAAAAGACGTGCAGTGCACGCCTTTTCATCCTACTGTAAATATCCATCCTTAACGATATCTGAAAGATTCTCTGTCGAAACCGAAAATTCTACCAGACCCATATATCCAGGAGCCACCTCATACTTATCAAAGACAAACGCTAACTCTCCATTGTCGCTGATATAAAAATCCGCATCATCCTTAATCTGCTTAAAATCCCATTCCGGTTGATCATCATCCAGAAAATATGCCTTACTGCTGTCCTTTTTCATCTGGGCACGCATCTGTTCTTTTATACTGTCAGAAATACGCTTTTTATAATCACTTCCCTCGTGGAATAAATCTTTCAGTGTAATCATCTTTCCGGTCTTTTTGTCAATATTGTATATCTTTGTAAAACTGTCCGAACCTCCCATGGCAATAACCGTATCCACGCGAAGACTAAACAGCCGCTCATTGTTTGTGACAATCCGGTAATCCGAAGTGATTTCCTCATGTCCTTCCTCTCCGTCACTGACAGCTGCCACATCTTTCTTGTACCTCTGAATGATTTTGTCCAGATATCCGGATACCGCTGCATTTAACTCCTTTGATTCTCTTGTCAGTGGTTTTCCATCTGTTCCGATGACTTTTACTTCCGGCACCCTGACCGTTGCTTCCATCTGCTTTTTTTCCTGCTTATCCGAATACGTGGTAAAATTCACGATTTTAACAATCGCACCAAGTACCGGCACCTGTTCCATTGCATTAGCCACTGTTTGACTGACATTGACACTGATGACCAGCACTGCAACTGCTGCCGCCACTGCTTCTGCCACGCGGACAAACGGAAGCAGGTGACCTTTCTTTTGATTCCCTTCACTTTTTCCGGCAAACGCTTTGCCGGATTCTTTTTTTTCTCCACACGCATCCTTTTTGCCGCGTTCCATGCTTTGCAGCACACGTTCTTTTAATTCCGCCGGCACCTGAATGTTATCATATGCCTCTTTGATATCATCTAATCTGCTCATACCATCTCCGCCTCCACTTTTCCCCTTAATTTTTTCAGGCCGCGATAAAGCATTGATTTCACCGTATTCGGATTTTCATGCAGACAATCCGCAATTTCGCGGATTGTCCACTCTTCAAAAACTTTCAGCATGATCACCTTACGCTCTTTTTCCTCGAGCGTATCAAGCGCAGCCATGATATCCGTGTCCTCATAGCGATCCTCCTGTCCTTCCTCCTGAACCTGATCATCGCTCACGAACCTTGACTGACGCCGGGTTGCATCTACCGCCGTGTTAATCACAATACGCCACAGCCATGTTTTGATATATTTTTTCTCTTTGATCTGACTGGCATTTTTCATAGCTTTGTATACGCTCTCCTGCACAACGTCCATAGCGTCCTGCTCATTTTTCACGTATGAAAATGCAAGCCGGTAAAGCTTTTCATAAGAAGCCAGAATTTCCTGTTCGACAGCTTTGCTTATATCCGGATATTTCATGCTCTCTTTTGCCCCTTTCTGCTTATTAGACGTTCGGATGCCCAAAAAAGTTTCAGATTATCTTCTTAAATTACAAATTAAAGTGCAAAAATGGTTTACCAATTTACACACATATGTTTTAATAAAATAAATCTATATGGAAGGGGTGTTTTTTATATCATTTTATGAAACTATGCTTTTGCAACAGAAACAGCTGCAGCAAAAGCTGACAGACATTCAAAAACAGTTACAACAGCTTCCCGAAGGGAAACTGATCTGCACCAGATGTGGTAATCGAACCAAATGGTATCGCAGTGATGGGCATACCAAAACATATATTCCCAAAGACCAGAAACCTTATGCCTCTCAGCTTGCTATCCGACGTTATCTTCTGGAAAAGCAAAAGGAATATCAAACTAATTTAGATGCTTTAGCTTATTATTTCCGTCATGACAGTTATAACAGTGGCAAAGCAGAACAATTACTCACTTATGATAGTGCTTATCATTCACTGCTGGCAGAACATTTTCAGCCAGTATCCCAGGAACTTCAAACCTGGGAATCATCTCCATATAACAAAAACAAAAATTATCCGGAACAATTAAAACATAAAACATGCAAAAATGAATTTATGCGTTCCAAATCAGAAGCTATGATTGCCATGAGCCTTTATGTGCAAAAAATTCCTTATCGCTATGAGTGTGAATTAAAACTCGGCAGCATTACACTTTTCCCCGATTTTACGATTCGTCACCCTGAAACCGGAGAAATATTTTATTGGGAACACTTTGGAATGATGGATAAATCCGAGTATGTGAAAAATGCATCAGATAAAATTTCTTTGTATATGAAATATGGGATTTATCCAAATGATAAACTGCTTGTGTCCTATGAAACGCAAAAGCAGCCACTTTCCACTGAGCAGATCCAGCGACTATTACAATTTCATTTCGACTGCCAGTTTCAATAACAAATTATTTCTAAAGGTACTGTCGCATTGGGGCATATCAATAGCAACTGAAAATCGGTAATTCATTTCTATCTTTTGCAACATTATCTATATTTGAAGGCACGCTGGTATCTATAGTATTAAAATTACTTGCTCAGGTGACATTTTTGCCTTATTTCACGCTTCAAATCAGATATTTGTCACCTATAGTCTAAAATCACATCAAAAGATACCGCTTTTTGCCCAAAAGCGGTATCTTTTGATGAATTTTTCTAATATAGAGACTAAACGGTATCCTGCTCATCAATTTTTTTACTATAGAGACCACCGTGGTATCTTTTTTCATGTTTTTACTTCTATAGAGACCGCCGTGGTATCTTTTTCATGTTTTTGCTTCTATAGAGACTACCGTGGTATCCTTTTCATGTTTTTACTTCTATAGAAACCACCATGGTATCCTTTTCCATGTTTTTGCTTCTATAAGAGACCACGCAATATCTTACATCATATTTCTGCCTATAGAAACCATGTCTCTAGCCTTCCAGCTCCTCAAGCTGCTGGGAAAGTTCCTCCCAGTTTTCCATATCTGCCATGATTTCTTCCTCGAGCGCATCGATTTCGCCCTGAATCTCTGTCAGTTTGGAATAGCTGGACTGATATTCCGGCCGCAGCAGTTCCTGTTTTAAAGCGTCCAGCTTCTCCTCTTTGACTGCCAGCTCTTCCTCGGCCTTCTTCACTTTTTTTTCAATTTTCGAGCGCTCCTTGCCCGGATTGTAATACGCTTTCTTACCACCGGTTTCCTGTGTGCCTTTGCTCTGCTGAATGCCACCGTTCTGGCTGATTGCACCGCCTAACGCTGCAGGATTTTTACGATAATCATCCCCGGATTCTGCCGCTTCACGATCCAGTTTTTCCTGATATTCCTCGTAACCAAACTGATACAGATGTGTCGTGCCGTCCTCAAAAACAAGCAGACGGTTTGCTACCTTTCGCACAAAATATCGGTCATGCGATACGAAGATCAGCGTGCCGGAGAAATCTTTTAACATACTCTCAAGCGTTTCTTTTCCCACAATATCCATATGGTTGGTTGGCTCATCCAGCACCAGCACATTCGGTCGACGCTTTAAGATCTTACACAGTGCCAGACGCACCTTCTCCCCACCGGAAAGCATATCAATATTTTTAAATACATCCTCCCCGGTAAACATAAAGGCACCAAGTGCATTCCGCGCTTCTGTCTCGGTCAGATTCGGGAACTCATCCCAGAAATCATCCAGCACCGTCTTCCGGCTCGAATACATCGCCATCTGCTGGTCAAAATAACCAATCTGCACATTTGTTCCAAAATTGTACTCTCCGGCCAGCGGGGCAAGCTGTCCCACCAGGGTTTTTAAAAGTGTCGATTTCCCCAGACCATTTCCACCGAGGATTCCCAGCTTTTCCCCTTTTTTCAGATCAAAACTGACCGTAGAAAGCGGATGGTCATATCCAATCGCAAGATTTGTCACCAAAAGCACATCGTTTCCGGTTTCTTTGTCCGGCTGGAAATTTGCATGGAATGTCCGGGTATCAAAACGATCCGGAGCTTCGAGTTTTACCATATGTTCAATGGCTTTCTCCTTGGAATGCGCCATGGACACCTTGGTTGGTTTATTTTTAAACCGGTCAACAATGCGCTGCAATCGTGCAATTTCTTTCTGCTGCGCATTGTAATCTTTCATCATCTTATTGTAGTTTTCTTTTTTCCGCTCCATGAAATTGGAGTAATTGCCCGGATAACGGGTCGCTGTGCCGTACTCAATCTCGTACACCACGTCCACCACATTGTCCAGAAACATACGGTCATGTGATACCACGACCACAGCCTTCGGATAATTTTTCAGATACGTCTCCAGCCACTCGATCGTTGTGATATCCAGATGGTTCGTCGGCTCATCCAGAAGCAGAATATCCGGCTTGCTCAAAAGCAGCTTGATAAAGGCAATCTTTGTCTGCTGTCCACCGGAAAACTCGGACAGCGGTTTCTTTCGCTCTTCCTCGGAAAAGCCGAACTTACGGATGATTACATCATACTCTTTTTCAAAATAGTATCCGCCGTCTTCCTTGAATTTTTCTTCCATTGCGGTATAACGTGTCACGGCCTCTTCGGAATAATCAGTCTCAAGTGCCTGTGCCGCAGCTTCCAGTTCTTTTTTCCGGCGCTCCATCGGAGCAAAGACTTTACGCACTTCCTGCTCCAGCGTAACGGAAGGATCTTCAAACGCAATCTGTTTTAAGTAACCGATCTGCGGATTGCCTGCTTTTGCAATAAAAATATCCTCATCACTGTCTCTTTTGTCCAGCTCCACATCCCCGTGGATCAGCTTTAAGAGCGTGGTTTTGCCGCAGCCGTTCCGCCCGACGACTGCAATTTTTTCCGTATTTCTTATTTCAAAATTGATGTCATGCAGAATCTCTTCATCGGCAAAAGAGACTGCTCCATGGCAGATCTGATATAACATGTTTTCTCCTTTTATTTAAATGCATCCGGCTGGGAAGCAAGATAGCTGACAAACTGCTCTGCCGTACGTCCGGAAATGCCTCCATGACTCAATTCCCACTTGTTGGCCTCTGCACGGAGTTGTTCATCCGGTAAGGTAACCCCTGCACGTCTTGCCAGATGCAAAACAATATCAAAGTATTCTTTCTGTGTCGGCTTCGAGTAATTAATGGTCACACCAAAGCGGTTCACCAGAGAAAGTTTCTCTTCAACCGTATCGGAATGATGACGATCATTAGAATTATCCTGATCGTTTCGGTCATTCCAGCTCTCTTTGATCAGATGCCGCCGGTTGGAAGTTGCATAAATCAGAATATTTTCCGGTTTGGTTTCCACACCGCCCTCGATAACAGCTTTTAAGAACTTATACTCAATCTCAAATTCCTCGAAAGAAAGATCATCCATATAGATGATAAAACGATAGTTTCGGTTTTTGATCTCTGCAATGATTTCGGACAGATACTTAAACTGATGCTTGTAGATTTCAATCATACGCAGGCCGTCTTTGTAATACTGGTTGACAATGGCTTTGATACTGGTAGATTTACCGGTACCACTGTCACCAAACAGCAATACATTGTTTGCTTTCTTTCCCTGTACAAACGCTTCCGTATTGTCTACCAGCTTCTTTTTCTGAATCTCATATCCGACCAGATCGTCCAGCATAACGGTATCCATATTGTTGATTGCACGGAATGTAAAGCTTCCCTGCGGTGTATCATCAATCCGGAATGCTTTGTTAAGACCAAACATTCCAACACCGTAGTCTTTATAAAAACCAGTCACTGCATCAAAGAATTCTTTTTCATCCTTTGCCGCCTCCAGTTTTTTGCTTAAAGAGCGGACTTTTTCGCTGACATTTTTGTTGTACATCAGATCCTTTTTATGGATGGCCTTATAATTGGAAATCTGGCTGAAACAGTTGATTCCCAGATCTTTTTCGATTGGTCCGAAATCATAGTCAAACAAATCTTTAAAAATACGGAAATCATTTTCCACCAGTTCATTGACACTTCCATCGCTGGCTCCCACCTTTTCACAGGTCATGCTGAAAGGATTTTCACTCATCATAAGGAAAAATGTCAGATAATTATGCCACAGATTATCATCAAATCCATAATCTGTTGCCACTTTTAAAATCCGTTTTACCTGCGTATTGATATCGCGGACAAGTCCGGTTTTATTATATTCACCGGTCTCATATTTCCCGAATACTTCTCCCATCTGTGCAAGGATTGAATCCTCGTCCAAATCTCCATACATCAGCAACTGTGATATTTCCTGATACATTGTATCTCGCCTCTTTCTTTTCTCTTCCTATTTATTTTACCTATATTACACGAAAAAAGGGACTTTGTAAACCAAAGTCCCCTGTATGCAGCTAAAAAGCTACTGTGATCATTGTTCCTTTTCCCGGCTCACTTTCCAAATGAAGTACCGCATCATGCAGTTCCACAATATGCTTGACGATAGCAAGTCCCAGTCCCGTACCACCGGTCTGTTTGGATCTGCTTTTATCAACACGGTAAAACCGCTCAAAAATACGTTCCTGCTGGTCTTTTGGAATCCCGATACCATTGTCTGCCACAGAAAGCATCGGCTGTCCTTTTTCATAGTACACACGCACGTGCACCTCACCACCTTCATTATTATAACGGATCGCATTCTGACACAGATTTTCCACAAGTTCCGAAATCATGCCCCTATCTGCCCGCAACATACAGGACACGCCTTCATAATACAGCGTTACATTCCGTTTCTGTGCATTCATCTGCAGATTTTTCACACAGGTACCGGCTACCTCATCCAGATCTACCTGTTCAAAACACAGCAGATTATCTTCACCGCTGTCCAGCTCGGAAAGCCGGATGATATCATTGATAAGAGAAAGCAGCCGTGTCGCATTCTGCTGGATTTCCAGTGCAAAGCGGGTCTCCTGCTCCGGATCTACCATATGGTTTTCGATCAGCTCCGCATATCCGGAAATTGCAGTAAGCGGTGTCTTCAGTTCATGGGAAACATTTGCCGTGAAATCCTGCCGTACTTTTGCTGCCATCAGGATATTTTCATGCTGTTTACGAATCGTATTTACAAATGGCACAAGTTCTTTGTATACAGGTTCTTCTATGGTATCTTCCATGTTTTCAGCAAGCCGTTCAATCGGATGCAGCAATTGTTTGGTCAAAAAATGTGCCAGGACAATACAGATGGAAACAATCAGTATCAGTATCAGCATCACAAATGGGGATGCCGCAAGGAACACACTGTAGACACTGCGTGCCTGTGTTGCCACACGGATAACCGTTCCGTTTTCCAGCCGGAGCGCATAATAGTAATTGTCCATCTGCATGGTATCCGACCGCCGGACACTTTCTCCCTCCCCCTGAAACAACGCCTTCTTTACTTCCGGGCGGTTTTTGTGGTTTGGAAGCTGTGAAATATCCAGATCATTATCAAAAAGTACCGTACCATCCTTTGCAATCCAGGTAACACGCAGGTCTTCCCCGACTTCATAATATTCGGAAAGTGAAACATTTGTATTGTCCGGATCATCAAACAATCCCGTGCCGGAAAGCAGTCTTGCATTGATCTGCAGATCCTTGCGCACCTGTCCCTGAAACAGTTTATAATAAATACCGGTCATACAGACCATGGTTACAATCACTGCAATACCTGCAATCAGAATCAGCCGTAAATTGATTCGTTTCTTCATAACAGCTCCTTACTCTATCACATATCCCACATTTCGAACGGTACGGATTTTGCTTCCCGCTTCTCCAAGCTTCTGCCGCAGTGTCTTGATATGCATATCAACGGTACGGGATTCCCCTTCAAATTCCGTTCCCCACACATGACGCATAATCACCTCTCTGGACAATACAACACTCGGATTGGTCATCAGCAGACGAAGCAGTTCATATTCCTTAAACGTCAGTTCCACCGGCTTATCATCCACAAAAACCATGTGGCGCTCATGATCCAGTGTAATGTTTTCTACCTGCAGGACTTTAATATCCTCGGTTTCTGTCCTCCGTAACAGTGCCTTTACTCTTGTAATAAGTTCCATAATGGAAAAAGGCTTCTTAATATAATCATCTGCCCCTTCGTCCAGACCTTTGATCATATCCATTTCTGCGGTCTTTGCCGTCACCATAATGACCGGCAATTTCTTTGTCGCAGGATTTTTCCGCAGTTTACGCACGATATCATACCCGCTCTCATCCGGAAGCATAACATCCAAAAGCACCAGATCCGGCATAATATCCTCCAGTTTTTTATAAAATGTAGTTGCCTTTTCAAATGCGCAGACCATGTAATTGCTGTTTTTCAATGCAATTGTCTCAATCTCCCTGATATTTTCATCATCTTCTACGATATAAATCAATGCCATAACTTTTCCCTCTGTCTATCTTTATATATATCTCTGCAACATCAAGCAGGACGGCCATGCCTGCACAAGACCGCCCTCTCACACGTATTCTATCTGTTTCTTATCATAGCATACGACATGTAAAATCCAAAGTATCGTTTATGTAAAATTTATGTAAAGTTCTATCTACTGTCAGGATTCTTTTATTTCTTTTTTATCATTCAATGCAAAGATAACCCATTCTGCAATATTGGTCGCGTGGTCTCCGATTCGTTCAAAATATTTTGCAACCATCAGCATATCCGCCGCCTGCTCGCCTTTTTCCGGATCATGCCGGATCAGTTCAATGATATCTGCCTTATTTTTATCAAACAGGTCATCTACAATATCATCATGCCTGATGACTTCCTGTGCCTTATTCATATCCTTTTCCACATATGCTTCGATGCTGCGGATCAACATAATTACGGTTTCACTCGCCATCTTTTTGATGTCATCCAGATTCAGCACATACGGTTCTTTTGAAAGCATGATTGTGATTTCCGAGATATCTGCTGCATGGTCTCCGATTCGTTCCATATCCGTTACCATCTTCATGGCTGCGGAAATCACACGCAGATCCCTTGCAACCGGTTGTTGCTGCATCAGCAGATTAAAACAGATGTTTTCAATTTTCTTCTGTTCATGATCCACATCAGAATCTGAATTCATGATTTTTTCTGCAAGCTGCGCATTCTGAGCTATCAATGCTTCTATTGCTTTCTGGATGGAATCCTCGATCATGGTTCCCATATACATCATTTCCTGATTGAGCAGTCTAAGCTGCTCGTCGAACTTTGAGCGCATTAACCAAACCTCCCTGTAATATAATCTTCTGTCCGTTTATCCTTCGGATAAGAAAAAATTGTTTTCGTATCACCAAACTCAACCATTTCTCCTACAAGGAAAAATGCCGTATCATCAGATACACGCACTGCCTGCTGCATATTATGGGTAACAACAACTACCGTGTATTTCTTTTTCAGATCCTCCATCAGTTCTTCAATCTTTGATGTGGAAATCGGGTCCAGTGCAGATGTCGGCTCATCCATCAACAGAACCTCAGGCTGTACGGCAAGTGCACGGGCAATACAGATACGCTGCTGCTGTCCACCGGAAAGACCCAGAGCGGATTTCTTTAAACGATCCTTGACCTCATCAAAAATAGCTGCTCCGCGCAGACTTTCTTCAACGATGGCATCCAGTTTTGACTTATCTTTAATTCCATGTACACGCGGACCATATGCAATGTTGTCATAAATACTCATCGGAAACGGGTTCGGCTGCTGGAACACCATGCCAATTCTTTTCCGAAGAACGGTTGTATCTACGCCTTCCGCATAGATATCCTCATCATCCAGTTTCACTTCTCCTGTGATTCTCACGCCATCCACCAGATCATTCATCCGGTTTAATGTTTTTAAGAATGTTGATTTTCCACATCCGGACGGTCCGATAAAAGCGGTCACGCAATTCTCACGAATATTCATGTTTACATCCTTGAGTGCATGGTTTTCACCGTAATACAGGTTCAGATCACGGACAGTAATTTTTGTTCGTTTTTCCATGTTTCTCTCCTCATCTGCAATGGTTTTCTCACACTGCAATTATCCATTTCTTAGGATTTATGAATATTATAAAGAGAGATTGTAAAATGCACTGGACTGGGAATGTAAAATTTTTGCAAAATCAATGTAATAGATGTAAGGTTTCTTGATACGCAATTTACAGGTTGATTTTTAAATATAAGATTTCTCTAAGTGACGTAAGAAGGGGGACATTTCTTCCTGTTGGTTGGAGAAAATATAATTGAAAGACATCCCGATAAATTAATTGATGATAAGGCCCGGTATCTATAGATGAAAAATTAAAGCCTAAGGTGACGTTTTCTCAAAATTTTAATGCTAGAAATCTGGACATGTCACCTATATGATAAAAATTGCTTCTCCGGATACCGCTTTTTTCATAAAAGTGGTACCTGAAGAAGCAATTTTTGATCTATAGAGACTTTCCGGTATCTAAATATTTAATTTTCGGTATATAGGTACCACAACGGTATCTTTTACATGAATTTTATCGGCATAGAAACCACGACGATATCTTTCCGATGAATTTACCGGTCCATCTTTTCCACAAACATGAGCAAAAAACTGATCAGAAGCAGTCCGCTCGATACCCAGATCATATGATATCCAAACCGGATAGAGAGATTTCCTCCAATACCAGCCCCGAGTCCGAAAAATAAAATAATGCCAAAATAATACAGTGCCTTTTTTAATTTTTCTGTGTCATGGGTCTGCAGATAACCGGTAAATGCTTCTGTTCCGCTACGAAGATTTCCGATGCACATTGTGCTTGCATAAGAATATCCGCTTACTTTCCGGAACGTCTGTACCTGCATTGCACATGCAAACGATACCAGCACGGTAGCCAGCAGATCCAGGTATTTTGGCATGAATCCAACAAAAAACAGAATCACAATTTCCATCAAAAGCACACCCTGCCGCCAGTGCAGTTTCTTAGCATATTTAAAGATCACATGAATCTTCTCTGCAAAGAAAACGCCCGATGCAAATGCCAGAAGCGGTAATAAGTATCGTAACACATCCAGCCATTCTCCCATCATCAGGTGCGTACTCATCAAAACAATATTTCCCGTCTGTGCATTGGAAAATACTTCCTCACGCGTAAAATATGTATACGCATCCTGAAAGCCTCCGGACAGTGCCAAAAACACACTTGTGACAAATGCTTCCGACATTTGGACGTCCGCATTTGTCTTAGGATTTCCCAGTTTCATCACTTCACATCCTTCTTTTTAATATATAAACTCTATATATTATAGTGTGCTTTTATACAAAATTCAACCTAAATTATAAGAATGACCGCATATGAATGCTTAATTCTTCTTCCTGTTTTATCAATTTCTTTGCAATATCCTTTGTTTCCTCATCTGCAGCCTGATACTGGTTCAGATAACGGCTTAAAGATTTTACTCCCATGTTACAGCCGTCCGTTATCAGATCTGCGATCGTTGCATCCGATTCATCCATGGCAAGTTTTACATTTGTTTTCATCCAGGACATTCCCTGTGCCATCGGATTTGGATCTTTTCCCGTATCGTGACATTGTTCGAGTTTATTCTGAATTTCTTCTTTCAGTTTTTCATGCCCTTCTTTACATGTTTCCAGCAGTTTTTTTAATTTTTCATTGGTGGTTTTTTCGAGGACCTCCCCGATGGATGCCGTTCCCATCTTGATTCCCGCGTCACATTCTCTCAATAATTTTATAGTATCCGGTTCCGTCATTTCTTCCTCCTTTATGAAATTGGTTTATTACGGTTTCCGTAATGATTGTCATTCATAAGTATTCCCGGATTTTCTGTTAAATATTTTCAGGCACCTTTTCTTCCTTTATTATTTTCTAAGAAACCCGTAAAACAGCCATTGACTGATTTCACAGAGAAATTTATAATCCAAGAAAAAAGCAATTACAAAGATGGCTTCCCTGCAGCAGACACTTAATACCCTGGATTATAAATGCTGGTATTACGAAACCGCATTAAAAGCC
>ULPP01062950.1_pt1 | contig 12763 bp, 10 predicted proteins | sample 1953531 | NCBI WGS metagenome assembly ULPP01 (sample SAMEA4835630, study PRJEB28245) | human gut metagenome | biome: gut microbiome; material: fecal sample | place: Denmark | collected 2008
TGCTAGCTGGGTAGCTCCAAGTGCTTACTTTGTAGGTATGGCAGCTGTTATTATTTCTGGTATTATGTTAAAGAAGACAAAATTATTTGCCGGAGATCCTGCACCATTCGTTATGGAAATGCCAGCATACCACATGCCTCGTGCAGTTAACGTATTAAGAAGTATGTGGGAACGTGGTTCAAGCTTTATTAAAAAGGCTGGAACAATCATCTTATTATCTACAATTGTATTGTGGTTCTTACAAGGATTTGGATGGGAAAAAGGTGCCTTTGGCATGGTTGATGATATTGATCATTCAATTCTATCTTCAATTGGACAAACATTCGCATGGATCTTCTCACCACTTGGTTGGGGCGATTGGAAAGCTGCGGTTGCCAGTGTAACTGGTTTAATTGCGAAGGAAAATGTTGTCGCAACATTTGGACAATTGTATGGTTTTGCCGAAGTTGCTGAAGAAGGAAATGAATTCTGGGGACAATTATCCGCAAGCTTTACACCTTTAGCTGCTTATTCATTTATGGTATTTAACTTATTGTGTGCTCCATGTTTTGCAGCAATGGGAGCTATCAAACGTGAAATGAACAACACAAAATGGTTCTGGATTGCCATTGGATATCAATGTGGATTTGCCTATGTATGTTCATTGATTGTTTATCAATTAGGAAGCTTAGTCAATGGTGGATCATTTGGCTTTGGTGCTATTGTAGGATTTATCTTATTGATTGGTTTGATCTATCTATTGGTTCGTCCATCAAAAGAAAGTGATACTGCCGAAGTCGAATTTGCGGTAAAATAATGTAAAAGGAGGGATTTCATGAATCTATCAACATTTCTAGTATTATTGGTTGTATGTGGATGTGCAGGTTTAGCTTGTCGAAGCATTTATAAAGATAAAAAAAGTGGAAAATCAAGTTGTGGTGGAAGCTGCTCACATTGCGGCTCTCATTCGATGTGTGAAAATCCCAAGGCATTTTTTGATCAGATAAAAAAAGAACAATTTAGTAAATAAGAGCATCGAAAGGTGCTCTTTCTTTTGGTATAATAGGTGCAAGAATCGAGGAAAATAAAATGAATTTAAAAGAAAAATATGCAGACTTAATTGTTCGTTCAGGTTTGAATGTTCAAAAAGGCCAAATAGTAGTTGTACGTGCCAATGTAGAAATGAATGAATTTGTTCGTTTGATTGTGAAATCATGTTTTGAGGTTGGCGCAAAAGATGTCATTGTACGTTATAGTGATGATGAAATCAATCGTATGAGATATCTTTCGGGTAATCGTATGCCTTATGATTATGAAGCTTTGTTTCATAATGAAACAGCTGAAAAAGGAGCTTGTTATTTGAGTTTAGTTGGAGAAGATCCAGATGGAATGAAAGGTGTAGATCCTAAACTAATGTCAAATTTTAGTAAGACATTAAGAGGGATGACACAACCATATCGCGATAAATTAGATTATATGCATGCAGCTTGGTGTGTGGCCAGTGTTCCAACTATGGCTTGGGCTAAAAAGGTATATCCAGAATCAGAAGATGCATTATCTGATTTATGGAATGCCGTATTAAAAATGAGTCGTGTAGACGAAAAGGATGCGAATGAAAACTGGAATGAGCACCGTGCTTCTTTTGATAAGCGAGTTCATATTTTGAATCATTTGGATATTGAAAGTGTTCATTATACAAATTCTTTAGGAACTGATTTAATAGTTGAACTTCCAGAAGGTTACATATTTGCGGGTGGAGGTTCATTCTTAGATAATGGCAATTACTATTTCCCAAATATTCCTACAGAAGAAATTTTTTCGGCACCAAAAAAGACGGGTGTAAATGGTAAATTATATAGTGCTTTACCACTAGCTTATAATGGGGCTGTTGTAAAAGATTTCTGGTTTGAATTTAAGGATGGTCAGGTTGTTGATTATGATGCCAAAGAAGGAAAAGAAGTTTTGACAAGTATTCTAGAAACGGATGAGGGATCTAAATATCTTGGTGAGATTGCCTTGGTTCCTTATGGATCACCAATTAGTGCAATGGATACTTTGTTCTATGAAACATTGATCGATGAAAATGCTTCTTGTCATTTTGCGTTAGGTGCAAGCTACAATGAATGTATTGAAAATGGTTTAAATATGAGTGAAGAAGAATTGTTAGAACATGGTATGAATCAATCTTTTGCGCATGTTGATTTTATGGTAGGAACAAGTGATTTATCGATTGAGGCGACATTAAAAAATGGTGAAAAAATCTTTATTTTTAAGAATGGTAAATACACAACAGAGTTTGACGGATATACATTAAATTAGTACAATAGTAGAGTTGGAGGGATATTTATGACAAATGAAAAGGAAAAGAATCCCAGTGCTTTAGAAGAACTTAGACAGTTAAAAAGAACGGATCGTATTAAATCTTTAGATATACATGAACCTGAATTGAAAGGTTTTAATGCAGAAAATATTTTCCATATTGATGAAGAGCCAGAAAAGAAGACATTATTTGGAAAAAGAAGTGCAAAAACACATGTGAAAATCAATGAAAATATATTTGATGATGAGGTGAGTGAATCCGTTGATATTACACCAAATACTTCCATTGAAGAAGTAGAAGCGCCAATCGAAAAACATACAGTAGAGCCTGTGATTGGTAAGCGTGCTGAAAAAGTGGAGGTTGAAGAAGCAAAAAAAGTGGTTGTTGAAACCATTGATGCAGATGAGAATTTTACCACGGAATCGATTGAAAATGAATTAAAAGCTTTTAATGTAAATCCAGTTGAAGAAGAAAAAACATCTGAACTTGTTGAAGAAGGATCAACTCCAGTTTTGAGTGAAGAAGATATTTATGATGATGAGTATGACGAGGAAGCGGAAGAGGAAGATGAAAATCTTTATGAAGAAAGAAAAAGCTTCTTATATGCGGAATATCCAAAAATAGAAGAATATCTTCAAAGAAAATCAAATGAAGGATATCACTTTGTTCGTCATGAAGGAAAGAAATATTATTTTAGAAAAGGTCAACCAAAAACATATTATTATTCAATGAACTATTTTGTGGACGAGCCTGATGCAGATCAATGGCGTCAGTGGGAAGCGGATGGTTGGAAATTGGTTTCTAAATCAGATGGTAAAAAGAAAAGTGATGCGGGTTGGTTTACTTTTAGAAACGAAGAAGAAGATGGAGAATATCGCAAAGAAATTGATAATGATTCTGAAAAATTCCGTTTCTTTAAGAAATATTCAAGTTCATGTCGTTCAACAATGTTCTTAGTATTTATTTGTATGGCATGTTGCGTTGTGACAGGACTATTACAAGTGTATTTCCAAGGCTATTTAGCAGGAATCGCATTATGTGCAGGTCTATTCTTAATTTCATTTATTGTATTCTGTATGTATGGAAGAATGCTTAGAAAATCAAAGAAGAGAGCTCGTGAATTAAAATCAAAATTAAGAGTTCGAGAAATTCGTGCAAATGAAAGAAGTAAAGACTTCTATGATACTTCTGAAAGCGAAGAAGAATTGGATACGGATTGGAATACATTGGAACAGCATACGGCTAAACAAAAGAAAAAAATATTTAAACGTGTAGATAATGATGAAGAATAAAGAGGCAAAATAAATCGCCTCTTTTTTTAAACTTTTTCGATTTGTACATATTGCTTGTAGTGTGCTAATACTTCTTCATCGATGGTATTGTCTGTAATCAATGTATCAAAGTTAAATAGATCATAATAAATATAGAAGTCAGCACGATTGAATTTTTTATTATCAGCCAATAGATATTTATTTTTAGAATTATCTAATGCGATCTGTTGTGATTCTCCTTCCTCTAACGAATAGGTTGTGATGGAGGAGTTGTAGATTCCGTTACAGCTAATAAATGCTTTATTATATTTTAATTTACCCAATACTAAATTTGTGATGGGACCTACAAACGTATTTGTGTTATCTCTATAATCACCGCCAGTAAGGATAACTTCTGTAGGAGCATGATTCACTAATATATTAAATACGGCAAGACTGTTTGTGATGACACGAATGTTTCTGCCGGTCAATTGCTCAGCTAAAAATTGAATGGTTGTACCAGGCCCTAAAAATATGGATTCACCTTCTGAAATGAGAGTTGCAGCTTTATGGGCAATTCTCTTTTTTTCTTCAATTTGAACCGATGATTTTTCAATGTGACTCAATTCGTGGTCCATTGAAAAAGAAAGGCTTTGGGCTCCACCATGCACTCTTAATAATTTTCCAGATTTTTCAAGCTCATCTAAATCTCTTCGTGCTGTCATATCCGACACGCCTAATTCATCCATGATTTCTTGAATTGTTATGATTCCATTTTGATTTACTTTTTGTGCTATTTTAACTAAACGTTCTTTTTTTAACATATTGATATCCTCTTCTATGTTAAAAGATACCATTTCAAATATATTTAGTCAACATAAAACAAACAAAAACAAACAAAATTTGTTAAAAAGTCACTTAATATTTACATAAATGTTCTAAAATGTTTGAAAAAGTGTTAAAAAGTGTTTGAATGTGTTGACAATTGATTGGAAAACGCTTACACTAATGATGTAAACGATAAGGCCACATCGTAAAAGGAGAAAAGAAAATGACTAAAGATGAGTTAAGTATGGTTGGATTTGAAATAGTTGCATATTCAGGAGATGCAAGAAGTACATTGTTATCATTGTTGAAGGAAATGCGTGCGGGTAATTTTGAAAATGTTGAGGAGAAATTAAAAGAAGCCGATGAAAATATTAATTTGGCACACCAGTCTCAGACAAAGATCTTACAACAAGAAGCTAGAGGAGAAGACATGGAAATGGGATTCATTTTCATTCATGGTCAAGATCATTTGATGACAACGATTTTATTGCGTGATATTGTAGATGATTTTATTAATTTATATGAAGAAAGAGGAAACAAATAATGTTAAACGGGGTTATTAAGCAAATTGAAAAAGGAAAACCTTTCTTTGATAAGATTGCACAAAATATTTATTTAGGAGCTGTTCGTGATGGTTTCTTAACTGCAATGCCAGCCATCCTGTTCTCAAGTGTATTTATTCTAGCTGCATCGATTCCAGAAATCTTTGGAATTGTATTACCAGCTACAGTATCTGACTGGTTATGGAAAGTATACAACTATTCAATGGGTGTTGTTGGTTTGTTGGTTGCGGCAACTACAGCTCGTTGCTTAGCTGAAAGTATGAATCGTAGAATGCCTAAAAACAAAGTCATCAATACAACAAGTGTTATGTTGGCAAGTATTGTTGGATTTATGTTGTTAGCTGTTTCAAATGTAGATGGTGGTATCTCAACTACATATTTAGGAACAAAAGGTTTACTAGCTTCATTTGTTTCTGCATTCATTACAGTAAATATGTATAAATTCTGTGTTATTAAAGATGTTACAATTCACATGCCAAAAGAAGTGCCAGGAACAATTTCTCAAATGTTTAGAGATGTATTCCCATTCTCATTCTCAGTTTTAGTATGTGTATTGATCGATGTGGCATGCAGAACAGCATTTAATTATACTTTTGCCGAAGCTATTATCACATTGCTTCAACCATTATTTACTGCTGCCGATGGATATTTAGGAATCTGTATTATTTGGGGTGCTATGGCATTGTTCTGGTTTGTAGGTGTACACGGACCAAGTATTGTAGAACCAGCTATTGCAGCTATTATTTATGCTAACGTAGATGCAAACTTAGCACTATTCAAAGCTGGTGAACAAGCCTCTAACGTATTAACTGTAGGACTTGGAAACTTCGTAGGAACAATGGGAGGAACTGGAGCTACCCTTGTAGTACCATTCTTATTCATGTTGTTCGCAAAATCGAAACAATTAAAAGCTGTTGGTAAGACAACATTTGTTCCAGTATGTTTTGCGGTAAATGAACCATTGTTATTCGCAACACCAATTGTATTGAACCCATATTTCTTCATTCCATTCTTGATTACTCCAATGATCAACGTATCATTGTTCAAATTCTTTGTGGATGTATTAAAAATGAATTCATTCATCTACGTATTACCATGGGCAACACCAGCTCCAATTGGTTTGATTTTAGGTACAGGGATTAGTTTATTAGCGGTTGTATTAGCTGTTGTATTAATTGTTGTAGATGGAATAGTTTATTTACCGTTTATTAAGGCGTATGATGCAACTTTATTAGAAGAAGAAAAAGAAAAAGAAGCATTGGATGCTTTAGAAGAACAAGTTGAAAAAGAAGAAACTAAAGAAGTTCAACCTTTAAGTTTAAATAAAAATATTAATGTATTAGTATTATGTGTAGGTGCTGGAACATCAGCAATGTTTGCAAATGCCGTTAAAGAAGGAGCGGAAATTGAAAACTTACCAATTGATGCAACCGCAAGTGCATATGGTTCGCATTATGATATTTTGAAAGATTATGACATTGTTGTATTATCACCACAAGTACAATCGCATTTAGAAGAAGTACGACAAGATGCTTCTAAATACGGTACTAAAGTTGTCGCAACAAAAGGTGCACAATATATTAAATTAACGCGTGATCCAAAGGGTGCCGTTGAATTTATTTGTGAACAAGTAAAGGAAGGATAAATGTATGAAATTTTCGGATGATTTTATTTTCGGAGGTGCTACTGCCGCTTATCAATGCGAAGGTAGCACTCTAGAATACGGTAAAGGAAAAGTATCTTGGGATGATTTTCTTGCCAAACAAGGACGTTTTAAAGCAGATCCAGCCAGTGATTTCTATCATCAATATGGACAAGATTTAAAACTATGTAATATGTTTGGTATCAATGGAATTCGTATCTCTATATCTTGGGCTAGAATCTTTCCGGAAGGAACTGGAAGAATCAACCAGGAAGGGGTTGATTTCTATCATAGAGTATTTCAAGAATGTCATAAAAATCATGTAGAGCCATTTGTGACATTGCATCATTTTGATACTCCAGACACACTTTACCAAAAAGGCGATTTTTTAAATCGAGATACAATCGATGCTTTCGTAGAATTTTCAAAATATTGTTTTGAAGAATACAAAAACGAAGTAACATATTGGTTTACATTCAATGAAATCTGGGCTGTGGCCACTAACACATATATTGAGGGAACTTTCCCAAATGGCGAAAAATACAATATGACGAAAGCATTCCAGATCATGCATAATATGATGGTGGCACATGCCTTGGCTGTGTTGGAATACAAAAAGGCAGGATATAATGGAAAGATTGGTGTTGTACAGTCTTTGGAATATAAATATCCATTTGATGAAAACAATTTGGATGATATCCAGGCTGCTAAAAATGAAGATGTGCTTCAAAATCAATTCTTGTTGGATGCAACATTTAAAGGATATTATTCAACAGAAACAATGGAAATTGTGAATCGTTTAGTCAGCATCAATAATGGTACGCTAGAATTGTTAGATGAAGATTTTGATGTGTTGAAACAAGCTGCACTATTAAATGACTACATGGGTATGAATTATTATCAATCTCGTTTTATTCAACATTACGAAGGAGAAAATGATATTCATCATAATGGAACAGGAGAGAAGGGAACTTCTAGATTCTGTTTAAAAAATGTAGGACGAAGAATGGAAAAGGAAGGCATTCCTCGTACGGACTGGGATTGGTTGATTCATCCAGAAAGTATGTTTGATATGCTAGTACGTATTCGCCAACAATATCCAAACTATAAAGCAATCTATATCACAGAAAATGGTATGGGATATAAAGATGATTTTGAAGATGGAATCATTGATGATGAACCACGTATTGACTTTATTAGAAGACACTTAGAATTCACATTAAAGGCAATTGAAGCAGGAGTTAATGTAAAAGGATATTTTGTCTGGTCACTAATGGACATGTTCTCATGGACAAATGGCTATAATAAGCGTTATGGCTTGTTCTATGTAGATTACGAAACACAGAAGAGATATCCAAAGGCAAGTGCATATTGGTACAAACGTGTTTCTGAAACTAAAGAGGTTTAGTATGAATAAGTATAAAGGTGTAATATTTGATTTTAATGGAACATTGTTTTTTGACAATCCAAAACATATTTTGGCATGGTCAAAAATATCACAAGATATTCGTCATCATGGAATTGATGAAGAAGAACTTCATGAACATATTAATGGTGTACCTAATAATAAGGTTGTTGAATATATGTTTGGTGGAACGTGTGATCCATTCGAAATGGAAAAATATTCGCAGTTAAAAGAAGAATATTATCGCCAATTTTGTAAAGAAGATCAGGCAACATTTCATTTAGTAAAGGGAGCTGAAGAATATTTTGATTATTTAAAAGAATCAAATATTCCATTCACAATCGCATCCGCATCTATCAAACCTAATATTGATTTCTTTGTCGAATCATTTCATCTAGACAAATGGATTGAGCCATCTATGATTGTCTATGATGATGGAACGTATGAAAATAAAGTCGCCATGTTTATAAAGGCTGCCAATAATATTGGTGTGGATATTCAAGATTGTTTAATTATTGAAGATAGTGCTAGTGGAATTTCAAATGCTTATAAAGCAGGATGTCATAATATAGTCGTTGTGGATTCTGCCAATAAAAAAGAAGAATACGAAAAGCTTCCTGGAGTTACACAAGTGATTGATTCTTTTGAGAATTTTAAATAAGAGCCATTCATGCCAGAGTGGCTTTTTGTATAAATAAAACATAAAATAAACAAAAACAAACAAATAATCATTATTTTAAACCTAAATCTAACATCTGTGTTTAAATTGTTGTTTGAATATGTTGACACAGATAAAGAAAACGCTTACACTAAAGCTAAATGGGCAAATCTTACATTTATAACCGCATCTGCAAAATATTGATGATGAGCCGTATATAAATGAATAATTGATCATTATTTTTGTGGGTAATGTAGTTGGAAAAAGGATTTGACTGTGATAAAAATGATTGATTTTGTTTATATATAAGGAGAACAAATGAACACAAAAATTAACCAGTTATTAGAGTATGCTCTAAAAAATGGAATGATTGAAGAGTATGATTATGATTATTCTGCAAATTTATTGATTGACCTATTTGGTATCTATGAATTTAAAAGAGAAGAAGTAGAAGACTGTTCTATCTATGAGATTTTGGATTTCATGTTAGATTATGCAGTTGAAAAAGGTATGATTCAAGATACTGTAACTGAAAAAGATTTACTAGATACGCGCATTATGAATTGTGTAATGCCTAGACCTAGTGAAGTGGTGAATACTTTTAAAAGTTTATATTCTTTGAATCCTAAAGATGCAACAGATTACTTCTATAAGTTAAGTATGGATTCAAACTATATCCGTAAATCAAGAATTGATAAGAATATCAGTTTTGCACATTTCTGTAAATATGGCGATATTCAAATTACGATCAATTTGTCAAAACCAGAAAAAGATCCAAAGGAAATTGCTAAAGCTAAAAATGCCGTAAACACTTCATATCCTGCATGTTTATTATGTAAGGAAAATGTTGGTTTTGCCGGAAACTTAAATCATCCAGCTAGACAAACACATCGTATTATTCCATTAGATTTAAATGGACATACATACAATTTACAATATTCACCATATGTGTACTATAACGAACACTGTATCGTATTTAATAGTGAACATACACCAATGAAGATGGATCGTTCTACATTTGAGCATTTATTCGCATTTATTGATAAGTTCCCGCACTATATGATTGGAAGTAATGCAGATCTTCCTATTGTTGGTGGATCGATTTTAAGTCATGATCACTATCAAGGTGGAAGACACCATTTTCCAATGGAAGACGCAAAAGTTGTTAAGAGCTATACATATAAGGATGTACAAGTGGATATGCTTTACTGGCCACTATCAACACTTCGATTAACATCTGAATCGAAAGAAAACGTATTGGATCTAGCTACTAAAATCTTTGAAACATGGTGTACATATAATGATGAAAGTTTAGATATCATCGCCAATGAAGATGGTGTTCGTCACAATACAGTAACGCCAATTGTAAGAAAGAAAGATGGCAAATATCAAATGGATGTAGTTTTACGAAATAATCGTACTACAGAAGAATATCCATTAGGTATCTTCCATCCTCACTCTCAGCATCACCATATTAAAAAAGAAAATATTGGTTTGATTGAAGTTATGGGACTTGCGATTTTGCCAGCACGATTAAAGACGGAGTTAGAAGAAATTAAATTATGTTTATCTGGAAAAGCTGATTTTGATTCTTATCCAGAACTTGAAAAACATAAAGACTGGTATGAATACTTAAAGACATGCTCTTATACAAATGTGGATATATTCATGGAGATGGAAGTCACAAAGAAATTCGTATCTGTATTAGAGAATGCCGGTGTATATAAAATGGATGATGAAGGGATGGACGGCTTTAGCCGATTTGTGAAGACATTATGGTAGAAGTAAAAGAAAGATTAGAAAATGGAATTGATGTATTATCGATTTCCAATTCACATTTAACTGTAGAAGTCACAAACTTTGGTTGTACTTTATTAAAAATCGTAACAAAAGATAAGAATAATCAAGACTGTGATTGTATCTTAGGATTTGAAAATGTAAGTGACTATCAAAAACGAGATGGAACTTATTTAAATGCCTTAGTAGGACGAGTATGTAATCGTATTGAAAAAGGTACATTCACAATAAATAATACAGAATATCATGTACCTATTAATAATGGACCAAACTCACTACATGGAGGTATTGAGGGATTCTCTTATAAAGTGTTTGATTATTCTTTAATTGAAGATGGCGTTAAATTCCACTATGTATCAAAAGATGGCGAAGAAGGCTATCCTGGAACATTAGATTTCTATGCGATCTATTGGTTGGATGGTGCAAGTTTGCATATTCAATATAGTGGAGTTAGCGACAAAGATACGTTGATCAATATCACAAACCATGGCTATTTCAATTTGAATGGACATGCATCGAATATTGATGATCATACGTTACAAATTTCAGCATCTAAATTTGGTTGTGTAGATCCAGATGGATTATATACAGGTGAATTAAAAGATGTTAAAGAGACTGCATTTGATTTTAATACAGAAAAAAGAATTGGAGATTTTATTCATTCAGAGGATGAACAATTAATCATCGCAAGAGGTTATGATCATCCATATGTATTTGATACAAAGGAAAATCAAGTATGTCTATATAGTCCATTAAGTGGGATTGAATTAAAGGTATCCACAACATATCCAACGGCACAAATTTATAGTGCGAACTATTTAGATGGACAGACAGATAAATATGGAAAGATTATGCATCCGCAAGATGGATTGTGTATTGAAACAAGCTATATCGCCGATTCGATTCATAAAGAAGAGAATCCAAAAGTTTTATTAAAAGCAGGACAAGTATTTGAAGAAGAAACAACATATACATTTGAGGTAAGAAAATGAAAACAACAGAAATTAAAGAACAAGTAGTATCAGGTAAATATGATGCATTAATTGAAGATCTATATGCAGATTCAAGTTTATTAGACTATCAAAAACAACGTTATGTAGCAGCATTAGATAAATACCAAACTTTATTTGGAGATGATGAAGTGAGCATTTATAGTGCGGCAGGAAGAAGTGAAATCTCAGGAAATCATACAGACCACCAACATGGTTGTGTGCTTGCAGGATCAATCAACTTAGATGCGATTGGAATTGTATCTAAACAAGATCATGTCATTAAAGTGATTTCAGATGACTTTGACATCAAACCAATTGATTTGAATGATTTAGATAAAAAAGAAAATGAAATTGGAACAAGTGAAGCTTTGATTCGTGGAGTCGTTTCTAAATTAAAAGAATTAGGCTATAACGTTGGTGGATTTAAAGCTTTTATTACGAGTGATGTATTAATGGGGGCTGGACTATCAAGTTCTGCAGCATTTGAATCTATTATTGGTACAATTATTGATGGATTATACAATGATATGAAGATCGATATGGTAACGATTGCCAAAGTGGGTCAATATGCAGAAAACGTATACTTTGGAAAACCATGTGGATTGATGGATCAATGTGCATGTGCTGTTGGTGGACTTATTTCAATTGATTTTAAAGATACTTCAAATCCAATTGTAAATAGTGTGAATGTTGATTTCTCAAAATACGATCACAGTTTATGCATTGTAGATACAAAGGGAAGTCATGCCGATTTAACAGATGCCTATGGTGCTGTACCACAAGAAATGAAAGAGGTAGCTCACTATTTTGGTAAGGAAGTTCTTCGTGAAGTGGATGAAAATGAGTTCTACGCAAATATCGCAAACTTAAGAACGGCTTTAAATAATGATCGCGCTATCTTAAGAGCCATCCATTTCTTCAACGAAAATAGACGTGTTAATACAATCGTAGAACGATTAAACAATGATGATTTTGAAGGCTTCAAGACATTGATTCAAGAATCAGGAAACTCAAGCTACAAATTCCTTCAAAATGTATATGCAGACTTTGACTATAAGAATCAAGCTGTATCATTAGGTTTAGCTATGTCTGAAATGATTTTAAAAGATCATGGCGTATGTCGTGTTCATGGTGGCGGTTTTGCCGGAACCATTCAGGCCTTTGTTGAAAATAGCTATGTAGAAACATATAAAGAAGAAATTGAAAAAGTATTTGGAAAGGGAAGTTGCCATATCTTAAAAGTCAGAAAATTAGGTGGCTGCAAGGTTATTGACTAATGAATATTTTAGTAACAGGTGGAACCGGATATATTGGTAGTCATATTTGTGT
>ULPP01029799.1_pt1 | contig 12457 bp, 9 predicted proteins | sample 1953531 | NCBI WGS metagenome assembly ULPP01 (sample SAMEA4835630, study PRJEB28245) | human gut metagenome | biome: gut microbiome; material: fecal sample | place: Denmark | collected 2008
AATGCTGGAGCTTGTGCACAGCGGCTACACCAATATCATCTGCGCTCAGCCCTTCGGGTGCCTGCCTAATCATATCGCCGGCCGCGGTATGATTAATAAAATTAAGGAGATTGCCGAGGAGGCCAATATTCTGGCACTGGACTACGATGCCAGCGCTGCCCGCGTTAATCAGGAAAACCGCATTAAGCTGATGCTGGCGACAGCAAAGTAAAAGAAGCATAAAAGATTTCCAAGGCGTTCTACCGTACTTAAGTAGAACGCCTTTACTGTTTTTGCCCCTTAACGACAGCCCTTTTCACAGAAAACCTCCGCAACATCCCCCCAGCCAATAATTTACAATCTTTTTGCTTGTAGCACACAAATATGCTGTGCTATAATATACACCGCAATTTTATAGAATGAAAGTCAGGTGCTTTATATATATGGAAAACAAAATAACTACCCGCGAATGGCTGCCGTTAATCGGCATGACCATTTCTGCCTTTATTTTTAACACATCGGAATTTATGCCCATAGGCCTTTTATCCGATATCGCCGCAGATTTTCGCATGACCGAAGCGCAGGCAGGCATGCTGATTACCATTTATGCCTACGTCGTAATGCTCATGAGCCTGCCGCTGATGATTGCCGCTTCCCGCTATCCGCTGCGCAAGCTTTTGCTGGCAACCATCAGCCTGTTCGCCGTATCGCATGTAGCCTCTGCCTTTGCCACCGGCTTTTGGACGCTGCTGCTTTCGCGCATCGGCGTAGCCTTCGCCCACTCCATTTTCTGGTCCGTCGCCTCGCCTATCGCCGTGCGTCTTGTCAAAGGTCCCTTTAAAGCACTGGCTATGAGTATGATTGTAACCGGCACGGCCATCGCCATCATCGTCGGCCTTCCCTTAGGACGTATCATCGGCCTTTACGTAGGCTGGCGCATGGCCTTTATGTGCATCGCCGTTTTGGCCTTCATCGTATTAGCCTATATGTTCTGCGTCTTCCCCAAGCTGGAAAAAAGCGAACCGTTTACGCTTTCGCAGTTGCCGGTAATGCTGAAAAATCCTGTGCTCATCGGCCTCTATATGATGTCCTTTTTGCTCCCCACCGGCTATTATACCGCCTACAGCTATATCGAGCCTTACCTGAAGCAGATTGCGCTGATGGATGATGCCTGGATAACCATCACCTTGGTTATTTTCGGTGCAGCCGGACTTTTGGGCAGCGCAGCCTTTTCCAAATGGTACGATAAATGCCGCTATCACTTCTTCCGCATCACCGTACTTGGCGTTGCAGTTGTTTTGCTGCTGCTCTACCCCGTAAGCATCAATCATTATCTGCTTGTGCTGCTCTGCGCAATCTGGGGCATTTTCGTTACCGCCTTCAACGTTGTAGGCCAGGCAGAGCTTTTGCGCACAACTACTATGAGCACCTCCGCTGTAGCTATGTCGATTTACTCCGGCATTTATAATCTGGGTATCGGCAGCGGCAGCTATCTGGGCGGACTAATCTGTACACATGCTTCCATCGCTTATATCGGTCTCGGCGGCGGCGCAATCGTGCTGCTTTCCTTTATTTACTGTGCCTTTTTCCTGATTCCTGCTATGCGCCGTCAGCAAGCAGAGGCTGAAAAATAAATTTAACCGTCAAAAAGCGTATAATAAACTGTGTATTAAATTTCCTCACTTGCTATATTTCCTGTTTTTATTTATAATTAAGAGATACGTAAGATTACAAAGAAGGAGATTTTCTATCAATATGTCTGCAAGTACAACCAAAACCAAGAATCAACCATCCCGTAAGCCTGTATTGCTGGATTACTTAAAAGCCTTCACTAAGGATAAATTAATTTTTGCAGCGCGTCAGCTCTGCATCACCTACAGCAAGCTCAAAAAGGACGAGCTGGCAGAAAAAATCTGCACAGAAATGCAAAAGCCGGAAATTGCAGCAAAACGCTTTGCTATTATGCCAGACGAAAACATTCAGGCCTTCGAAGCAGCCATGGAGAAAAAATGTTTCCATCCTACCTACAGTGAATATGCACTGCTGCTGCCCTTTATTTCTATGGGCTACATTGTTTCCTATCCCGACGACTGCTTTGAAGCAGTAAAGGAAGCACGCACTGTCTACAAAAAAATCAACACCGCAGATTTCCAGGCTCACCGCCAACAGCTGGCATGGCTTTTGGACTGCATCACCGCAATGTCCAGCCTGCACCTTATCCTGCCAGTAGAATTTTTCTGCGAAATGTATAATCAAAAAGCAGGCTTTGAGCTTACTCCGGAAACTCTGCCGCAGCTGCTGGCCGAGGTTCCGAGCAACTTTAACCCCTGCGCAATCAAAGACGGCCGCATTCTGCTCAAGAAAAATGACAGCGATGATTTCTACACCAGACTGGAGCAGGGCAGAAAGCCCTTCGGCCTGTACCTGCCTACCGTAAAGGAAATCACCATGCTTTCCCACTACGGTTATATGCAATCTACTACCGCATATCAGGATCTGCATGACTTCTTCACTCAAGAGCTGAATGTTGCGGCACTGGATGCACATTACTGGTGCCAGTACATCTATGAATTTGAAAACTCCAACACCGACGGCAATACCTCTGAGCTGATTCAGAAGCTGCAGGCTAATATTCCCGCTTGGAACAATTACAGCCATCTCGGCAGACTTTCCGTACTGCTGCAGAACGCCCGCAACAATGCTACCCGTATGTTCTGTCTCGGTGGCCACACTCCTAACGAAACTATCAAGCTGCTGCGTGACGCACAACAGGCAGCTCAGCAAAATACCCGTGTAGGTGCCAAAGCGAAAAAGGTTTATCCTAACGATCCCTGTCCCTGCGGCAGCGGCAAAAAGTATAAAAAATGCTGCGGTAAAAAGCACTGAGCAGCAGGCTATGCTTTAGTGTAAGAAGGAATTGCAATGAAGAAATTTTTAGTCGTTGATTTTGAATTTACTACCTACGAGCGCCCTGTCGGCCGTCCGCGCGGCTTCTTTTCCGAGATTATCGAAATTGGCGCAGTGAAGCTGGACGGCGAACCGCTCACCGACTGCGGACGCATCCAGAGCTTTGTCAAACCGCATTTTTATCCTAAGCAAGCCAAGGATTCTATGGATTTTTGCATGATTACCGCTAAGGATATGCAGCAGGCCATTGAATTTTCTGTCATGGTGCAGGAGCTGGCAGCGCTGTATGAAAGCGGCGAAACCTACTTTGTAGCTTGGGGAACCGAGGATTACAAGGTACTGCAGACAGGCTGCGAGCGTCATAAAATCGAAAACCCCGTAAAATACGAGGACTATCTTGATTTGGCGCTGGCCTACCGCCTGTGGAAGGGTGATGATTACACCACCGGTCTGAAAAAGGCTACCGAAGAGCAGGAGGTCAACACCGCCGGCCTGTGGCACACCGCCTTTGATGATGCCAACAACACCGGCAAGCTGCTGATTGAAATGTTTAACCGTGGCTGGAAGCTGGAGGATTTCTTTGCTGCCCGCGAGGTTTACGAAGCGGAGCGCGCTGCCCGTCAGGCAGAGCGTGCCAAGCACCATAACGGTTACAGAAGATGGTAAAATTTTAAAGCGCACATAAAAAAAGCTATCACCGGGCTTTGCCCGCTGATAGCTTTTTTGCTTTTTATGCTTTAATAACGATTAAAAATCTCCTGCACCTCGCTGCGCTCGTGCATCCGCAAAAGTGCCAGCTGCAGCAAAAGGCGTGCTTTTTGCGGATTAAGGTTATCCGCATACAGGAAGCCCTGCTCCTGCCAACGCTCCAGGCCTGCGGCAACAATACCGCTGCCGGTGCGGCTGGAACGCACAATCACAACGCCGCGGCCGACAGCCTCCGCCAGCGCCGCTTCCACAGCCTCATGAATGCTGCCCATACCGCTGCCGGCGTAGATAAGACCACGCGCGCCTGCTGCCAGTGCTGCATCCACAAATACGCGGTCCTCACCGATATGCGTGTAGATGATATCCACGCGCGGCAAAGCAGTAACACCTCTTACGTCAAATTCGCTCTGCAGTGTGTGCGGACGCACGCTGCGATAATAGTAATGTACCTCACCGCCAACGATAAAGCCTAAGGGACCGCCATTCGGTGCCTTGAAGGTTGCCACATTCGCCGTGTTTGTCTTGGTCACGTCACGCCCGCTGTAGATTTCATCGTTCATCATCACCAGCACGCCCTGTCCGGCGCTTACAGCATCCACAGCTACCTTAACAGCGTTGATAATATTCAAAGGTCCGTCGGCACTGACTGCGGTGGCAGGACGCATTGCGCCCACGAGTACCACCGGCTTAGCACTCTTTACCGTCAGGTTCAAGAAGAAGGCCGTTTCTTCCATAGTATCGGTACCATGGGTAATAACAACACCGTCGACATCATTCTGCGCCAGCAGCTCATTGCAACGCTGCGCCAGACGCAGCAGCAACGCATCGGTAATACTGCTGCTGTCGATATTGCACAGCTGCTCGCCGCTGATATGCGCCAGCTCGCCCAGTTCAGGCACACCTGCCAGCAAATCGGCAACGCTGTAGGCACCGGCAGTATAGCCAGTCATCTGGGTACCGGAAGCAGCCTTGCCGGCAATAGTGCCGCCGGTTGCTAAAATTACAATGTTCTTCAACTCAGTTTTTTCCATCAGCCTGACCTCCATCAGTCCTTCTTTCAGCTTCGCAGCCAATGCTTATTTTACCAGGCCCTTTTCCTGCAGATAATCGGATACCATGTCTGCAGCTTCGGCAGTAATCTTAATGCATTTAGTTCTGTATTCCGGTGTGCCGAAGCTCAGACGGTTCAGCGCTCTGCAGCAGGAAGCACCGAAATGCTTGGTAAAGCGCTCATGAAACTCATGCGTATATTTATAGACCTCTGTCTGATGCTTTTCAGACGGGTCCAATCTGCCCACGATAGAGCTGATAACCAGGCAGGAGCCGCTCAGCGCACCGCACACGCAGCCGCTGCGGCCGATACCGCCGCCCATGCCGGACACCATGCGAATTGCCACATCCGGCAGGCCCAGCTTTAAGCCGTCATTGCACGCCTTAACTACGGATTCTACGCAGTTATTGCCCTCGTTATGGTACTGCTCTGCTAAATCATAAATTTCCTTCATATTCTATGCCTCCAAAAAATAACCTAATCCTGTTTATTTTAGCAAGCATAGAACAAAATAGCAAGAAAAACACTTCCCCAACACACAGAAAAGCGCTCTTAGCCTGCATTACGCAAGACATCGAGCGCCTTCCTGTTTTATTAGGGAGTTTGATTAGGGAGAAGCAAATTATTTTTCCTCAATAGGATAATCCTGCAGAGCATCATAGCCTGTTTCACCGGTACGAATCTTAACAACATCCTCAACATCATAGATGAAGATTTTGCCATCACCGTATTTGCCGGTATACAGAACCTGCTTAGCAACATTGACTACTGCTGCAACAGGAATTGCGGAAACAATCATTTCAACCTTTACCTTCGGCAGCAGGTGAGCAGCAACCTCAGCACCACGATACATTTCCGTGGAGCCCTTCTGGATGCCGTAGCCCAAAACCTTAGTAACAGTCATGCCGGTAATTCCCAGCTTATCCAAAGCATTTTTCAATGCTTCGAAACGATTTTGCGAGGTAATAATAACAACCTTGCTCATCTTTACTGCGCCTGCAGGCTTAGCTGCAGTTTCCTTGACCGGAGTAACATAAGTAGTAGTAACAGAGGTCTGTTCCTCCAACGGAGTTTGCATAAAGTCGGCATAGCTGCTGAGCAGGCCATGCTCTTCCATATCCAGGCCTTTAATTTCTTCGGATTCCTTAACACGCAGACCGAAGAGTTTATCAAGAACTTTAAAGATAATCGTCATCGTAATCGCAACATAGATTGCTACAACTACAACGCCGAGGATTTGTTTTACCAGGAAATCAGTACCGCCACCATAGAAGAGGCCGCCGTCAAGAGCGAAGAGACCGGTTGCGAGAGTACCGAAGGCACCGCAGACACCGTGAACAGAAATTGCACCGACAGGATCATCAATCTTCAGCTTCTGGTCGAAGAATTCAACAGCAGCAACTACCAGCACACCGGCAATCAGGCCGATGATTAAAGCGCCGGCCGGGCTTACCATATCGCAGCCTGCGGTAATTGCTACCAGACCTGCAAGCACGCCGTTCAGTGTCATGGAAACATCAGGCTTGCCGTAGCGAATCCAGGTGTAAATCATAGTTGCGGTAGCAGCAGCTGCTGCAGCCATGTTAGTGGTAATAAAGATAGCACCCATGGAAACCAAGGCGTCATCACCGGTTGCGCAAACGGTGGAAGCACCGTTGAAGCCAAACCAGCCGAACCAAAGAAGGAAAACGCCCAAGGCACCAAGCGGAATGCTGTGACCGGGAATAGCGTTTACCGTACCGTCGGCATTGTATTTGCCGATACGCGCGCCAATCATCTTGGCACCGACGAGAGAAGCAACGCCGCCTACCATATGAACGGCAGTAGAACCGGCGAAATCGTGGAAGCCCATCTGTGCGAGCCAGCCGCCGCCCCAAATCCAGTGACCGCTAATCGGGTAAATAATAGCGCTGATTAATACGCTGTAAATGCAATATACCAGGAAATTGGTACGTTCTGCCATAGCACCGGAAACAATGGTTGCTGCGGTAGCACAGAACATTGTCTGGAAGATGAAGTAGGCTGTGCTGGGATAGCTGGCACCGTAATCACCCTTAACGAAGAAGTCCGGCGTGCCGATGAAGCCGCCGATATCGGTACCAAACATCAGGCCAAAGCCCAGAACCCAGAAAACGATGGAGCCGAGGCACATATCCATGACGTTTTTCATGACGATGTTACCGGCATTTTTGGCTCTGGTAAAGCCTGTTTCAACCATTGCGAAGCCCGGCTGCATAGAAAATACCAGGAAGGCACCTATCAGCACCCATATAGTATCGGCAGATACATATTTGTCCATTTGTAAACACCCCTCAAATTATAATATTTTTTAACGTGTCATTGAGCAGCGCTCACATGGCATTAGCTAAAGAAAAAGGGGCGTACCCGATTTTTCGGATACACCCCATTGTGTATGAGTTTATATATATTATTTTATCTTAACACACCTTACTCAAGGCTGTCGAGAAGGCAACTGCAGCTTACTCATTTACACCAAACAACAACTCACCATAAGTCGGATAGTCGAGATACTTACCACCGGTCAAAGCTTCGGCAGCATCAACAGCACTTCTCAGCTTGCCCATTTCTTCAAGAACGGTATCGTGATAGTACAGAGCCTGCTTCTCGCTATCGCCGATTTCTGCTGCTTCCTTCAAGCCATCTTCCAGCTTCAGGGAGGATGCATACATTTCTCCGCCCAGCTTGCTCAGCTTATCGGCAAGTGCGCCTTCAAAGCCTGCACTGATACCGGCAGCCTTTTTATCAAGTACTGCTTTGGTCAAATCTCCGGTATAAGCGGTAACTGCCGGGAGGATGTCCTTATGGAACATATCCAGCATGGTTGCTGCTTCGATAGAAATCGTGGTGCTGTAGTTCTCCAGCAGGATTTCTACACGGGATTCAACCTCAGCTTTTGTGAAGATGTTATGCTTTTCGAACAGCTCGATGTTCTTGGCATGTCCCAGATACGGCAGAGCCTCCGGAGTAGATTTAAGGTTCAGCAGACCGCGTTTGGCAGCTTCCTCAACCCATGCATCGGTATAACCGTTGCCGTTGAAGACAATGCGTTTATGAGCTTTATAGGTTTCTTTAACCAAATCATATACTGCTGCTTCCAGATCAGGAGCATCTGCCAGCTTATCAGCAAATTCATCCAGCTCTTCGGCAACGATGGTGTTCAGTACGATGTTGGGTCCGGCGATGGAGAACATGCTGCCCAGCATACGGAATTCAAATTTATTGCCGGTGAAGGCGAAGGGAGAGGTTCTGTTTCTGTCGGTGTTGTCCTTAACAAGAGCAGGAATGGTATCGTCGCTTACCTTGATGTAACTTTCTGGGTTGCCGTTGTAAACCTTGTCTGCTGCAATAGCTTCGAGAACTGCAGTCAGCTCAGTGCCAAGGAACATAGATACGATAGCCGGAGGAGCTTCGTTAGCGCCCAGACGATGGTCATTGCCGGCGCTGGCAACAGATACACGCAGCAGATCCTGATATTCATCAACAGCCTTGATAATTGCTGCCAGGAAGGTCAGGAAGCGCAGGTTTTTGTACGGCTCCTTGCCGGGATCCAGCAGATTCAGGCCTTCTTCCGTAGATAAGGACCAGTTGTTATGCTTGCCGCTGCCGTTGACGCCGTCGAAGGGTTTTTCATGCAGCAGGCAAACAAGACCGTGACGCAGAGCAACACGTTTCATGAACTCCATCATCAGCTGGTTATGGTCAGACGCTACGTTAGTAGTGGTAAAGATTGGTGCCAGCTCGTGCTGTGCCGGAGCAACCTCGTTATGCTCGGTCTTGGCGAGTACGCCCAGCTTCCACAGCTCATCGTCCAAATCCTTCATGAAGGAAAGTACTCTTTGTTTGATAATGCCGAAGTAGTGGTCGTCCAGCTCCTGACCACGCGGAGATTTCGCACCGAAAAGGGTACGGCCGGTGTAAACCAGGTCTTTACGTTTTTCCCACATTTTTTTATCTACGAGGAAATATTCCTGTTCCGGACCAACAGTACTGTTGACGCGGATAGTATCAATGCCGAACAGCTTAAGCAGCTTGCAGGCTGCTTTGCTGACTGCATTCATGGAACGCAGCAGCGGAGTCTTTTTATCCAGCACTTCGCCGGTGTAGGAGCAGAAGGCTGTAGGAATGCACAGGCAGTTATCTTTGATAAATGCATAGGAGGTCGGGTCCCATGCTGTATAGCCGCGGGCTTCAAAGGTTGCACGCAAGCCGCCGGACGGGAAGCTGGAAGCATCAGGCTCGCCCTGAATCAGCTCTTTGCCGGAGAAGTCCATAATAACACGGCCTTCGGCAGTAGGAGAAATGAAGCTTTCATGCTTCTCAGCGGTGATGCCGGTCATCGGTTGGAACCAATGAGTGAAATGAGTGCAGCCATGCTCCAGAGCCCAATCCTTCATAGCATTGGCGATGATATTAGCAATTTCCAGATTCAGCGGAGTGCCTGCCAGCACTGCTGCCTTATATGCCTTATAGGTTGCAGTCGGCAGACGATCCTTCATAACGCTTTCGTTAAAAACTAAGCTGCCAAACAGTTTCGGTACATCATTCATTGTAAAACCTCCCTAATTTCTCTCTGAGAATTTCCTTGGGTTTACGAATTGTAAACCCCTCATTTGAATTACATTTTTTGTGCTTTACAGATTTTCTTCTCTCTAGCTCTGTAAATAAGAAAGCACCGTCAGCTGCGCCTTGCGCTGCTACGGTGCTTCGTTGCACTTATCATGGGTAAGAGGATAATTCTCACCGCTGATATAAAAGAAAAAGCAACCACGAAGTTTGGATCTTTCAATCCAACAACCACGTTGTTGCTTTATGTGCTTATTATAATACTAGGTTTTCAATTTGTAAAGGGGGGTAAGAGGAAAAATTTTTAATTTTTTCGTGGAAAACGCTTTTTCTGTTAGCGTCACAATTAACATTTCGTTCCGTTCAGAAAAAATTTTCCGTGCCCAAAGGGCACAACACAAATTTCGTGTGGAACCATATGCGAAGTGCTGCAAAACTCGCGCGAAGCTAGGAATTTTTGCAAGATAAACATACAATAGCGCTCAAACAATGCAGCACTTCGATGCTTCCAGACACTCATTTGCTAAAATTTTTATTCACTTCCCGATATGTTAATTGCTTTTCGCATGAATATCTTCAAAAACTAATGCTAATATAAAATTAACGGTTATACTACACACGCTTCAGCAGGATTTTTGCGTTCTGTAAAGAATTGTACAGTATAGAGTATGCAATGCAAACCGCAATATAACTAATTGCCAAGGAGGAAGCCTTATGGAATTAACCGCTGTTGCGCAGCTGCGCCGCATGGTGCTAGAGCATTTATCCCGCTACACCTGGAATAACGAGTTGCCTGACCACGTCTACGATATTCTGCAGGAGGTACGCGAGGACACTCCGCGCTACCGCTGCTGTGTTTATAAAGAAAGAGCCGTACTGAAAAACCGTATTGATATGGCGCTGGGCCAGGAGTGCTCCAGCAATATCATCGAGGCTGCCAAGCTGACGCTGAACGAACCCGAGCGCACGGATTTGCCGATTATCGACGTGCTCCCCGCAGCCTGCGACCAATGCCCGATTGATGCCTATTACGTTACCGATATGTGCCGTCACTGCATCACCCATAAATGCATGAATAACTGCCCGAAAAAGGCTATCAGCATTATTCAGGACCGCGCCTTTATCGATAAAACGAAATGTATCGAATGCGGACGCTGCAAGCAGATGTGCCCCTACGGTGCGATTATCGAAATCCATCGTCCATGCGTGCGTGCCTGCGCCATCGGTGCCATCAGCATCGGTGAAAACCGTAAGGCTGTCATTGACCATGAAAAATGTGTTTCCTGCGGTGCCTGCCGCAATGCCTGCCCCTTCGGCGCCATTGACGAGCGCAGCAATATTATCCGCGTTATCCGCGAAATTCAGCAGGGCAAGCAGGTTATCGCCCTTGTGGCACCTTCTATCGTAGGCCAATACGGTTTGAAGATTACCATGGCGCAAATTTACGAGGCACTGCAAAAAGCAGGCTTCGCTGAAGTTGTAGAGGTTGGTATCGGCGCCGATATCACCAGCGTTAAGGAAGCAGAGGAATATCTGGAGAAGGTTCCTGCCAAGCAGGGCTTTATGACCAGCTCCTGCTGTCCTGCCTTTGTTAAGCTGATTAAAACACAGGTACCGGAGGCAGCAGACAAGATTTCCGACACTCCCTCCCCCATGCTTACCTGCGCTGAGCTGATTAAGGAAAAATATCCTTATGCAGTTACTGTGTTCATCGGTCCCTGCATCGCCAAAAAGGTGGAAGCACGCGAGCACCGCGAAACCATCAACTACGTGCTGACCTTTGAAGAGATCATGTGCATGCTGGAGGGCAAGGATATCAAATTTGCGGAAATGAGCGGTGATACCGCTTATGAACGCGATGCCTCCAAGCTTGGCCTGAGCTTCCCGCTGACGGCCGGCGTAAGCGCTGCCGTGCAGGATACGGTTGCAGCTATGGGCGGTGAGGTGCATAATGCGCAATACTGCTCCGGTCTGGACAAATGCCGTGATACGCTTAAGGCTACTGCCGCAGGCAAGCTCGACTGCAGCTATATCGAAGGCATGGCCTGCTCCAACGGCTGTATCGACGGCCCCGCTGCCGTAGGTGACTTCCACATCACTAAGGTTGCCCTGACAAAATATGCTGCTGCGGCGCCAAATAAGCAGACTGCCGAAGATAAGCACACAAAATAAAAACTTAAAGCCTATCCCTTCTGTCATACCGGCAGAGGGGATAGTTTGTTCATAGCAGGATTTTAGTCTGCTAAAATCATAGAGTACGCTTTACTGCGCACTAAAAGAACGGAGACTTCCAAGCAAATGCAAAACACTCGCTACATCGGTCACCTTGCTGCCCTCATTACGATTGCTACCTGGGGCACAACCTTTATTTCTACCAAGGTTTTACTTACCGGCTTTCAGCCGCTGGAAATTCTTTTTTTCCGCTTTATTATGGCCTTTTTCGCGCTTTGGCTGGCCTATCCTAAAATGCTGAAAACAGATAAAAAGCAGGAGCCTGTTTTTATGGCCGCAGGCCTTTGCGGTATCTGCCTCTACTACCTTTTGGAAAACATCGCCCTGACCTACACACAAGCCTCCAACGTTAGCGTAATCGGCAGCACAGCGCCTTTCTTTACCGCGCTGCTGGCGCATTATTTTATGCATTCTGCCGGCAGCTTAAGCAAGCAGTTCATCATCGGCTTTTTTATCGTGATGATTGGTATTGCCTGCATCAGCTTCAACGGTGCAGCCATGCAGCTCAATCCCTTGGGTGATTTGCTGGCGATTTCCGCCGCTGTCGTATGGGCGTTTTATGCCCTGCTGACGAAAAAAATCAGCAGCTACGGCTATCCTGTTATCCTCGCCACTCGCAGAACCTTTTTCTACGGCATTCTCTTTATGCTGCCGGCGCTGGGCTTTCTGGATTTTGAGCTGAACCTGGCACGCTTCGCCAATACTACCTATCTTTTCAATATCGTCTTTCTAGGACTGGGCGCTTCTGCTCTCTGCTTTGTCACCTGGAATTTGGCAGTTAGGGAGTTGGGCGCAGTAAAGGCCAGCGTTTATATTTATATGGTTCCCGTCATCACCGTCATTACTTCGGCTATTGTCCTGCAGGAAAAAATCACCCTGCTGGTAGCACTCGGTACCATCCTGACAATGACCGGCCTGTTTATCTCAGAATACCGCCCGAAGAAAAAATAAAGTAAGAAGGCAATCGAGTAGGAGAGTGCTCATTATTTGAGCAGT
>ULPP01030273.1_pt1 | contig 12427 bp, 8 predicted proteins | sample 1953531 | NCBI WGS metagenome assembly ULPP01 (sample SAMEA4835630, study PRJEB28245) | human gut metagenome | biome: gut microbiome; material: fecal sample | place: Denmark | collected 2008
CACCCCATCAACTGCCAAAGGCGGTAATATCTCGAGCGTAGTTCCCATGGTTTCACACGCAGATCATACCGAACATGATACGATGGTTTTTATTACCGAGCAAGGTGTAGCCGATATCCGCGGTCTGAGTCCTCTAAAACGGGCCAAACTGATTATCGAAAAATGCGCCCACCCCGATTTCAGGGAACAGCTTTATGATTACCTGAAAATGGCGCAAAGAAAAAACGGTCATGAGCCTGTTGATTTGGAACATGCCTTCGACATGCACATAGCGTTAGAAAAAACAGGCACGATGAAAGAGCAATCCAAGGAGGAAAATCATTATGACTACACGAGAAGATTTACAGCTTAGCTTAGATGCCTATGATGCCAAGGTTGCCAAGGCAATCGTAAAATTCCCCGAACGGCAGCATTTAAGCGAAAAGCGCTTATATACACCCTTAGATATCGATGAAAAATTTGATTATAACAGTAAACTCGGCTTTCCCGGTCAGTATCCCTTCACCCGTGGCGTGCAGCCAACAATGTACAGAGGCCGCCTGTGGACTATGCGTGCTTATGCAGGCTTTGCCACTGCCGAAGAAACAAATGCCCGTTACAAATATCTGCTGCAGGCAGGCCAAACCGGTCTTTCCGTAGCTATGGATTTACCGACACAAATCGGTCTGGACAGCGACGCACCATTATCCGAAGGCGAAGTTGGCAAGGTTGGCGTAGCTATTGATTCTCTCGCTGACATGGAAAAGCTTTTTGAAGGGATTCCCCTGGACAAGGTCAGCACCTCGATGACCATCAATGGTCCGGCAGCCGTACTTTTGGCAATGTATGTTGCTGTTGCCGAAAAGCAGGGCGTAAAGCCGGAGCAGTTGAAGGGCACTATTCAAAACGATATTCTCAAGGAATATATCGCCCGCGGAACCTATATCTTCCCGCCACGTCCTTCCATGCGCCTGATTACAGATACCTTTGCTTATTGCTCGCAGAATATCCCCAAATGGAATACTATCAGCGTTGGCGCTTATCACATTCGCGAAGCAGGTGCTTCCGAGGTACAGGAAATCGCTTTTGCCTTCGCTAATGCCATGGCCTATATTGATGCTGCAATCAAAGCAGGCCAAAAGGTTGATGATTTTGCTCCCGGTATCAGCTGGATTTTTACCGCAGGCCTGAATTTCTTCTCTGAAATAGCCAAATTCCGCGCTGCCCGCCGCTTGTGGGCACGCATCATGAAAGAGCGTTACGGAGCCACCGTTCCCAAGGCACAGATGCTGCGCGTACACGTTCATACCGCAGGCAGCGTGCTAACAGCACAGCAGCCTTTGAACAACGTTGCCCGCATTACCTGGCAGGCTATGTCTGCTGTACTTGCAGGCATTCAGTCGATGGCCTGCTGCGCGTATGACGAAGCCATTGCCCTCCCTACGGAAGAAAGTGCAACTCTTGCACTGCGTACCCAACAGCTCATCGCTTACGAAAGCGGTGTTGCCGACACTATCGACCCCATGGCCGGTTCCTATTATGTTGAAGCACTCACTGACAAATTTGAAAAAGAAGCTTATGAATACATCCAAAAAATTGATGCCATGGGCGGTGCGGTTGCTGCTATCGAACAAGGCTATATGCAAGGTGAAATGGCTGCCCATGCCTACGAATATCAGACAGATATTGAAAAAGGCAAGCGTACAGTCATCGGCGTCAACAAATTTGCAGATAATAAGGCTGTCAAAACAAATGATGTTATTACGGCAGATTTAAGCGTTGCGGAACGTCAGATTGCCCGTGTAAATGAAATGAAGGCTCACCGTGACCAGCAAGCAGTAGATTCTTCCCTGAAAGCTCTGAAGGAAGCTGCCAAGGGTGAAGCTAACCTTATGCCTTATCTGATTGATGCTGTTAAAACCTATGCAACCTTAGGCGAAATCTGCGGCGTACTGCGCGAGGTATTCGGAGAATACCAGCAGGGAGGTAATTTGTTTTAAGGCTAAGGCAGGTGTTTACGTTGCGTTTGGCGAATACCATGGCAATAGTTAAAATTAAAGCAAAGGCAGGTATTAACAATGACAACTAAAGCATTAGCAAAATTTACCGCAGAATTGTGCTACGAAAAGCTCTCTGCTCACAGTATCGAAATGGCTAAAAAATGTCTGTTGGACTGGCTGGGAATTGCTATCCGCGGTTCGCAGGAAAAACCGGTACGTATTATACATGACGTAATCTTGCAGGGAGATGCCCCACAGGCGAATATTTTCGGCAGCCTTCCCGCCAAAAAGGCCGGTGCCCTGAACTCAGCCTTTATCAACAGCGCGGCCTCTCACAGTCTGGATTTCGATGACCTGCATAACCCGTCTATTATCCATCCAGCCTGCGTTGTTGTTTCTCCCGCACTGGCTGTCTGCGAGGCAGAGCACAAAAGCGGTAAGCAGCTCATCGCAGCAATTTGTGCAGGCTACGAAGCCAGCGGGCGCGTAGGCGAAGCGGTTATCCCGGAATCCTACTTCTTTTGGCATACTACCGGTACTGCGGGCACCATCGCCGCCGGTGCTGCTGCCGCCAACGCTCTTGGACTTAACGCACAGCAGACACTGATGTGCTACGGCAGCGCCGGTACCCAGGCAGCAGGCCTGTGGGAGTTTTTAAAGGAAGGTGCCATGAGCAAGCCGTTGCACACAGGCAAGGCTTCCTACAGCGGTGTCCTCAGCGCTTATCTGTCGCAGAAGGGCTTTACTGCCGCCAGTGAGATTTTAGAAGGTGAAAAGGGCTTCTGCCGTGCCATGGTCAAAGAACCGCATTTGGAGAAACTTACCGAAAACATGAGCACTGATAAACTGAAAATCGACATCAACTCCTTCAAGCCCTACGCCTGCTGCAAGCATGCCCATGCCGCTCTTTACGCCATTCAGGAGCTGCGTAAGGCTCATTCCCTGCAGCCTGAGGACATCGCTAAAATTAAGCTTTACGTCAACGATATTACGAACTATCTGATTAATAATCCGCAGCCGCAAACTCCCTACGGCGGCAAATTCAGTATTCAATATTGCTCCGCTGCTATGCTGAAGTTCGGCGAAGTTGGCATTGCGCAGTTCAGCGAGGAGTGTATCCACAACAAAGAGCTTACTGATTTAATGCAGCGCATCGAGGTTATCCGCGATGAGGCTATGGAACAGCTTCATGCAGCAGATGCTTCCAAGCTGGCTTCCAGAGTAGAAATTCAGCTGCATAACGGGCAAACTCTTACAATGCAGGTTGATTATCCTAAGGGAGATCCGGAAAATCCTCTGACTTGGGAGGAGCTCTGCGCCAAGTTTATGAGCCTTGCCGTACCTGTTTACGGTGAAGCAAAGGCATTACGTTTACAAAATTGGGTAGCAAGCCTTGAGCAATGCAACGACGTTGCCCAAGCGCTGGACGCCTGTCTAAAGGAGGAATGATTTATGCAACCGGAAGAAATTATCCGAAGCGTAAAAGATATCTACACGCATAACGCTTTTATGCAGCACTGCGGCATAAAGGTTCACAGCATCAGCTGCGGCAAAGCTGCAGTAGGCCTGCGCATCGACCCTGCCATCCACACAAACCTTAACGGCAAGCTGCACGGAGGCTTGCTTACAACACTGGTGGATAATGCCACCGGCATCGCCTGCGCCGCTATGGGCAAGCGCGTGGTTACGGTATCGATGACCGTAGATTTCATCAAGGGCGCTCCTTCCGGTGCAATGGTAGAGGCACAGGCTGAAGTTGTTTCGCATAATGACTGGTTGATTACTATGCAAATTCATGTATATGATACTGATGCAGATACATTGCTGGCCACCGGCAGCTGCTGTATGCTGACAATTGCCGACTTCCCCGGAATTCCGGAAAAATGGTAAGTGTCAGCTTCGCAAGCAGTCTATAAAGCGTATACCATAACAGCTTAACTGCTTTCGTTACAATGTAAAAAGGCGTTCTCCCCTGCGGGAGAACGCCTTTACTTACAGCAACTTATTAAATTTGTTCCGCCTTAATTGCTTCAACCTGCTCAACGGAAAGTGAAGTAGCCTTAGCAATATCCTCTACAGATAATCCCATACTTAAAAGACGCTTTGCAGTTGCAGTCTTTTCTTCTGCCTTGCCTTCGGCTAGACCTTCTGCATGTGCTTCGTCACGTAGGTCTTTCATACGCATTTCGTAAGTCATATAGGCATCCCTCACTTTCTTGTCAAATTCATTCCGCCTTAATTGCTTCAACCTGCTCAACGGAAAGTGAAGTAGCCTTAGCAATATCCTCTACAGATAATCCCATACTTAAAAGACGCTTTGCAGTTGCAGTCTTTTCTTCTGCCTTGCCTTCGGCTAGACCTTCTGCCTTACCTTCGGCGAGACCCTGAGCCTTACCCTCGGCCAGACCTTCGGCATGTGCTTCGTCACGCAGGTCTTTCATACGCATTTCGTAAGTCATATAGGCATCCCTCACTTTCTTGTCATTTTTAATTTCTACAATCGTGTCAGCAACCTCACGTGTAAAATTACTGTTAATAGTATTGCTGTTGATGTAGTCAAACAGACTTTGAATGTCCGGTGACACATCACCTTTGCTTCCCAAGGTATTGAGAAACATAATAACTGCTTCATCTGCCAATTCAATATTCATGTTTTCCAGACAACGCTTCTTAAAGGTATAAATACGCTGAGAATCCTGAAAAAAATCAAATAGACAGAAGAAAATTATATACGTAGGAGATAATTCGTCATAATCCTGACCTTTTTGCAGCATATCCGTATCAAGCATAGCCTGATAGTAGCGGGTACGCTTAGGCAACAGAAATTTTCCTGTAGCACGATTAACAGGATTCTTTACCTGCATTTCCAAATTGTAATGAGTATTGGCAGCATCTGCAATTCTAACATCCAGACGAATACCATGGCTGTCAGGATAAACATCGATAGTCTGCTCTGCTTCAAGATAGGTGATATCTGCAATTTCGGTATGTAAAAGCTCTTCCAGAATATGTTTGCAGATGCGTTTTCTGAGCATAACATGCTTAAAAAGAAAATCGTTGGAAAGAGTCAGCTTGTCAAGATTAGAAAATTGCTTTTTCATATGTTTCCTCCTTTGATTATAGCATAAAGTCAGGCAAAAATATATAAGCCGGCGATTGCAACTGACATAAAAGAAAAGGCGCCTGCCGAAAGCTCGACAAGCGCCACTGGTCCGCATGACCAGGCATAAGCTCCGCAAAAATGCGGCTACCTATGCAACTAAAGTAATTATAACACAAATAGATTACAAAAACAATAGTTCGTAAAAAGAAAAGTAGCATTGCAATTATTGATATATTCACTACGACAAAAGGCGTTCTCCCCTGCGGGAGAACGCCTTTACTGTTTACTGAGCTTTATTCACTTGTCACTGCCAACAATTTATTTTGCCAGCTTGTTGCCGTAATGGTCGCGCTCGCCTTTAGTATCGTTTACGCGTACACGTTCAATCTTATCGCGATCGCCGTCTTCGCCGCTGATGCGGTCTACACGGATGCGACCCAATTCAGGCTCAAATTCTTTGATGATCTTTTCTTCCAGAGCTGCGCCGTTTTCGATTGCACGATAGAGCATTGCAGCAAATTCATAACGAGTCATCAGGCGGTCACCGCCGAAGTTGCCGTCAGGATAGCCTTCGATGTAGCCGTTGCCTGCCAGCTTAGCGATGTATTCATATGCCCAGTGGTTAGCCGGAACATCCGGGAAGAGTTTGGTCTTGGTTTCATCCAGCATACCGAATGCTTTTTCCATCTTAGCCATCTTAGCGCCCATTACTGCCAGTTGACCGCGGAGGTCGATAACCTCACGAGCCAGAGCGGTACGGCTGTTGCTTACATGGTTGGTGCGGTCCAGAGCGAAGGATACGCCTGCGTTAACCATGTTTTCACCATTGCCTACGGTACCTGCAACACTGAACATTACCTTTTCGTCAGGACGATAGTATGCGCCGATTGCTGCAGCGTTTTCGCCTGCATAGTTGCCATAGCCTGCGGAGAAGGTCAGTTTGTCGTCTGGATCAAAGTCCATCGGATGCAGTGCTGCCAAAGCTGCTGCGCCTGCGCCAACCTTGTTTACACGGCTGCCAAGCTTGTTGATGCGGTTGGTGTTGTTAACAACTTCTTGATTGGTCTTATACAGTTGGCTGCCATTTACAGCGTCCTTAGATGTTTCGCTGAGTTCGCCTGCAGCAACATTGGTAACCTTTTGGTCATTTGCATTCAAGCCTTTATCGCTGATATAGGTCTTGTCGCCAACTTTTACGCCTTCATCGCTGATGGAGGTCTTGCCTGCGGTTACAGCAGTTGCGGTTACGCTTACGTCTTTACCAACCTTCAGACCATCGTTGTTCATTACAGTTTGACCGGTTGTTACGCTGCCATTATCACCAAGATCAATATTGTTCTTCAGAGCAACATTGTATTCTTTGCCACCGTCTTTATTGGTGTCTTCGGTTACAATAATGTTGTCACCTGCGGTAACAGTGGTGTGTTTCTTAGCAAGCTCTTCAACCTTTTTGATGTCCGCTGCATTTTGGGCAATGTTTGCTTTATTGGTAGCAATATCTGCCTTGTTGGTTGCAATATCGGCTTTATTGGTAGCGATATCTGCTTTATTTTGAGCAATATCTGCTGCATTTTGTTTGATATCTTGCTCGTTTTTGGTTACGCGGTTATCCAATGCTGCGATATCTGCTTTATTCTTATCAATATCAGCTCTGTTAGCTGCAACATTCTCATTGGTCTGATGCAGTTGACTGCCATTGATAGCGTCAGTAGAGGTGTTGCTTACTTCGCCTGCAGCTACGCCGCTGATCTTGCCGTTCTGATCAATGGTAACCTTATCGTTAACCTTAACATTGCTGCCATCCAGAACGATGGAGGAAGCGCCGTTAGAGATCTTGTTGCCGGTTACGTCGATATCTGCCAGTTTTGCACCCTTATCAGCATATACGCGATCCTGGGTTGCAATGTAGCCGGTGGTTTCGATAGTACCGTTGGTACCGCTGATGTTTACATATTTGCCGGTCAGGTCGCCAAGCATGATATCCTTGTTCAGGTTAACCTTGTAAATCTTTTGACCGTCATTATCAAATTCTTCAACATTGATGTTGGAGCCATTTACAACCTTGCTGTGTTTGCCTGCTTCAGTTGCTACTGCATGCAGCTGGCTGCCATTTACAGCGTCAGTAGAATCAGCGGTTACTGCGCCTGCTGCTACACCGGAAATCTTGCCGTCTGCAGCAACAGTTACTTTGCCCAGTTTAGCACCTTTAGTGGTGATTTGGCTGTAATTGCCATCTGCATCGCCTACGAACAGCTCACCGTCACGCAATGCGGTATGTTTATAGAATACACCGTCTTTCAGAACTACGTTGCCGATTACGCCTTCGTTAGCAGTTACTTTGCCAAGTTCAGCCTCAGGAGCAACTAATTTGCCGTCTTTATCTACAACCAATTTGCCGTTTGCAGCATAGAATGCACCGTTGCTGTTTACGAAGAACGGTACAGTGCCGTTTTCATTTGCAGTACCTACGGACAGGTTGTATTTTGCGTTCAGTGCATTGGTCTGGATGGAGTTTACACCGGCAATGTTGCCTTTTTCATCGATAGTTACCTGACCAAGTTTAGCGGATTTCGGAGTGATTTGGCTGTAGTTGCCGTCATTATCGCCAATGAACAGTTCGCCGTCACGCAGTGCGCTGTTCTTGTAGAATACGCCATTTTTCAGAACAACATTGCCAACTACACCTTCTTTAGCAGTCAGCTTGTTGATTTCTGCTTCAGGAGCAATTACTTTACCGTCTTTATCTACAGAGAATTTGTTGCCTGCTGCATAGAATGCGCCAGTGCTGCTTGCGAAGAACGGCATAATTCCGTTGTCTGCTGCAGTACCTACGGAACTGCCTTTCATTCACCCTCAACACCGTTTCTGCAAGAGATTTTTGCAACATGTTGCATTTTTCTCTTCTAAATTCGCCTCGCAGCGCCAAAAATGCAAAAAACGCAAAAGCCCCCGGAGCAGGACAAACCTGCTTCGAGGGCAATCAAACTGAAATGCCAAAACGAACTGCTTTATTTTTCTAAGCTATCACAATCCAGTAAAAAATCATATATGTTCACGGTAAGAATTCCGTATTCATCATAATAGGCCGGGACAATATCCTTGGTAATGATAATTTTTTTGAAGGTATCATCAATATTTTTCAAGGGGCGCACCTCCTGCGCACGTTTCATTTCATCCGGCAAGGAATATGCAGACTGTATATAGTACCTTACTGAGCCCATATTGCAGACAAAATCAACCTCCAGCTGTTTTCTTACTACATTACCGCTGTCATCTCTCACGGCAATAGGCACTACACCCACATCAACGCTGTACCCACGCATGCAAAGCTCATTGTAGATTACATTTTCCATAGAATGAGTTTGTTCAAACTGCCGGAAGTTAATGCGCGCATTACGCAACCCCAGATCAGAAAAATAATATTTTTTCGGAGTATCAATATAGGCCTTGCCCTTTACATCATAGCGCGAAGCTGCTTCAATTAAAAAGGAATCTTCCAGGCAATCCAGATACTTTTTGATAGTGGTAGAAGTAATTTTGGATTTTTTGACACTTTTAAAGGTATTTTTCAGCTTTTCATAATTAGTTAAAGAACCAATGGCCGAAGCCAGTATATTGAGCAAATCCTCCATTTCTCCCTTATTACGGATACGGTTGCGCTTATAAATATCACTCAAATAAATTTCACTCAACAAATTCTGCAAAGCAGTAGCCTTTTCGGCAGTCCCTTCACGCAGCACAACTACCGGAATTCCTCCGTAAAGCATATATTCCGCCAAGCCCATATACTTATCACCGGGATAAACACTCATAAATTCGGCAAAGCTAAGCGGATACATATGCATCTCATCGCCGCGTCCGGCAAATTCCGTAATAATATCCTTGGAAAGAAATTTAGCATTACTGCCGGTAACATATACATCCATATTCGCCTTGCGCAAATACCCGTTAAGCACAGCTTCGAAGCAATCCATTTCCTGTACCTCATCGAGCAGCAGATAATACATACCCTCATCAGCAATCCTGCTGTTAACATAAGCCATAAACTTTTCCGGATTTACGCCACGCTTTTCCTTTCCCATGGCAATAAGACTTTCACCTATCTTTTGCAAATCATCGGCGGAGTCGAAAGCAAAACAGATAATATGCGCATCATCTATACCGCATGAAAGCAGATGCTGATAAAATATAGTGTTCAGCAGATAGGATTTACCGCATCTGCGAATACCTGTAATAATTTTAATCAACCCGTTATGCTTGCGTTTTATCAGCTTGTCCAAATAAAAATCTCTGCGTATTTCCATTAGCTCACCTTCTTTAGAAGAGATTTTTGCAACATTTTGCATTTTTCTCTTCTATTATAGCCTTTTTTCTCCCCGTATTCAATCTCAACGCCATTTCTGCAAGAGATTTTTGCAACATGTTGCATTTTTCTCTTCTAAATTTGCCTTTTTCTTCCCAACATTCACCCTAAATACCATTTCTGCAAGAGATTTTTGCAACATGTTGTACTTTTCTCTTCTAAACTTGCCTTTTTATTCCTAACATTCACCCTCAACGCCATTTCTGCAAGAGATTTCTGCAACATGTTGCACTTTTCTCTTCTAAACTCGCCTCGCAGCGCCAACCTCGCCGCAAAAAACGCAAAAGCCCCCGGAGCAGGCAAGCCTGCTTCGAGGGCATTCAGGTTAAATTTTATTTTGCTTTCGGTCCAAGGCCGTACTTCTTCAGATAACGGTACAAGGTTACACGGCTGACATCAAGCATTGTTGCCAGCTTACTGATATTGCCGCCGGCGGATTTCCAGGCTGCAATAAAGGCTTCCTTGTCATACTTCCAGGAGCGCTCCAAGGTTTTGTCACCGGGCAGCTTAATGTTTTCTGCTTCGATGATGCTGCCGGGAGTGTGGAAGAAGGCCTGTTCGATAACAACCTGCAGCTGCTTGATGTTACCCGGCCAGCTGCAGGACAGCAGCAGGGAAACAGCTTCGGGAGAAAGGCGTTTTTGCGGCAGGTTGTGCTGTGCGGACATTTCCACCAGAATATGCGAAGCGATAACCTCGATATCCTTCACGCGCTCGCGCAGAGGCGGCACGCGCATGGTGGTATCCAGCACCAGCTCATACAGATTACGGGAGAAAAGTCCCTTATCTGCCAAGCGCTTGAGGTTGGAATCGCAGGCAGCGATTACGCGCACGTCGAACATACGCGGCTTGCCGCCCTTTTCCGTTGCAGGCAGACCGTGCGTCAGTGCATCAGCCAGCTTGTCGCCCATTTCGAGCGGCAGTTTTTCTACCTCGTCGAGGAACAGCGTACCGCCGATAGCAAGCTCCAGCTTGCCTGCGGACTGCTGTCCGTCCTCATTTGTACCAAAGAATTCGGCCTCCAGCTCTGCCATAGATGCGTTATGGCATTTTACCGCAATCAGCGGAGCGGCAGCGCGGGGGCTAGCCTGATGAATGCCGTGTGCCAAGCGCTGCTTGCCGGTACCGGGCTCGCCCTGCAGCAGGATGTTGTGGTCGGTGCGGGCAACGCGGCTTGCCTTATGCTGCAGCGCCAAAAATTCGCTGGTTTCGCCAACCATGCTGTACAGGCTGTAACGGCTGCTGTAACCGGTTGCATGGGCAATGGTTGTTTTCAAATCCTCAATGGACATGGAAAGCACCAAAGCACTTTCTACCTCGCTGCCAACCTTAATAGGCATAACGGTGGTAATATCCTCAAAGGTTCTGTCTTGGGTAATCCAGGTGATTTCACGACGCTGTGTTGCTACGCCATGCAACGCTTTTTTGATAGGAATATGCTCGTAGTTCAGGAACACGTCCTCCAGACGCTCATGTCCTTCCAGACGCTTGCGGCCGTTTTCGTTGCAGTATTTCACGCTGCCGTCCTTGCCCAGCCAGTAAACGGTTACCGGCAGCTGCTCCATCATAATGCGGTTAATGCTCCATGCCTCCAGCATGTTCAGATGCTGTTCGATGGAATATTTCATCGTCATCAGCAGGCTCAAAAGCAAATCATAGGGCAAATCGTTCTGGTCCAGAGAAAAGAAGGAAATAATATAGCGGATTTTGCCGTTCACGCAGATAGGCGCACTGCAGGCATCGCCGGAATGGCTGTCCTTAATCCACATTTCCGGGCCGAACATCAAAAAGGGCACGTTATGCTCGCGCGCAATGCTGATGCTGGAGGTACCAACATCCTCCTCCAGCACGCGCATACCCTGAATATCCTCGATAATGCGTTGGAAGAACGGCATAGCGTAGTTTTTGATTACATAGCCGTTTTCGTCAATCAGCAACATGCTCAGGTTATGGATATTGAAATGCTGCTTGCTCTGCTCATACAGACCGTCAACATATTTGACAATGAACTCATGTGTCTTTTGGTGTGCGATAATCTCTTCGTGGCTCAGCTTGTTGATTTTGGGCATGGTTTCGTGCGGCAGATGCATAGCACGGCAACGTTGCCAGCTGTCGGCAACCCATGGATGCACGTTGGGGTCAACAATGCCCTCTTCCATAAACTTTCTGTAATAAGCAGCCAGCTTGTCCTTATTTCTTCTCTCACGAATCATGTTTTATACCCTCCCCAGCTGTCCGGCAGTCGGCTGCCGTCAGCAGAACTTTTATTTATAAACCTCGCCGTTCGTAATCAACACCCGGCGTGCTCCATAATAGCGTTGTTTCCAGTAATCGTCCTTCAGCGACGAAAGGATTACACCCTTGGACGAGGATGCACTCCAAAATTGTCCGTCACCGGCATAAATGCCCACATGCGACGCGCCTGCGGCGTAGGTGGTAAAAAATACCAAATCGCCGGGCCGCAGCTGCTTCTGCGTTACAAAAATCCCCTGTAACGCCTGCTCGTCTGCCAAGCGCGGCAGCTTAGCCTTGCAGTCCTTAAACACATACTGCACGTAACCGGAGCAGTCAAAGCCCTTGGTCGTGGTTCCGCCGAACACATAGGGAACACCCTTGTATTTAGCTGCACGGCTGACGATTTCCTTGCCCTTAACCTTAGGGATGCCCTCCTTGGCAAAGGCCTCCCAGGTCAGCTTATGATAGGTTGCATCATTCAGCTCACCGTCCGCCTTCAGCTTGTGCCGCTTCTGGAAGCTTTTCAGCGCGCTGCTGGTAGCCTCCGTCATGCGTCCACTGGGGCGTTCGTCACTGAAGCCCAGCACCTGCAGCTTTTGCTGTGCCACCTTCAGGCGCCAGTTGCTTTGCTGCACCTGCACCTTGGACTGCTGTTTGTCCTTAGTTTTTTTAGACTTTTTCTTTGCGGTTTTCTTCGCCTTTTTCTCAGGCTTCGCCTGCTTGGACGCCTTCACTTCGGCAGCAGGC
>ULPP01067600.1_pt1 | contig 12319 bp, 9 predicted proteins | sample 1953531 | NCBI WGS metagenome assembly ULPP01 (sample SAMEA4835630, study PRJEB28245) | human gut metagenome | biome: gut microbiome; material: fecal sample | place: Denmark | collected 2008
AATACATGGGTGTGGGTGTCGTTTTTAAAAATTCGGATTGCTAAGAACGGATGCCTGCATGGGGAAGGAAGAGCGAGGTTACTCTGGCGTCCGCTTGTAGAGAATAAAGGCAATGACGGCAAACACGGCATTGGGAATCCAGGCGGCCAAAGCGGCGGGCATCCCGGCATTCGTTGAGAAAGTGGCAGAGACGGTTTGGAACATGATGTAGGCGAAGCTCAAAGCCAACCCGATGCCCAGGGAGATTCCCATGCCTCCCTTGCGTTTCTGGGAGGAGAGCGACACGCCGATGACCGTTAGGATGAAAGCGGCAAAGGGCATGGCGAAACGCTTGTGGTATTCCACCTCAAAAGTGTTGACGTTGGGCGCTCCGCGCATTTTCTGTTTTCCGATAAATTCTCCCAACTGTGGCAGGGTCATTGTTTCCTGCTGGTTTTTAGTGTAGAAGAAATCGGAGGGCTCCATCATGATCATGGTGTCGAGCTTTTCCCCACTTGATATTTTCTCGCGCCTGCCTTTCAGCGTGCGTATATTGTACATACGGATTGTCCAGCTGTAGCGCCGGTCAGACAGCGTGTCGTACTGGATATTTTGGGCGGTCAGGTGCGAAACAAGTTTTTTGTCGACAAACTTGTCCAATGAAAATCCGTAACCGCTTTTCGTCACATTGTCGAAATGGGTTATATAGGCAACAACGCCAGTGTCGACCTGCATTTGCACGTTATCGGCCGTGGTGGTGCTTTTTTTCTTGACGTAGGCATTCTCGAAATTCACCCTCGAAATGTTGCCGACAGGAATGACATAAGCTCCCAGAAAAAAGGTGACCACAGCTATCAGGAAGGCCGAGAGCATATAGGGGCGCAGGAGCCTGCGGAAACTCATGCCTGCGGCTTTCATGGCGATTATTTCTGAATTGGAAGCCAGATTGGAGGTGAAGAGGATGACGGCAATGAAGACGAAGAGAGGGCTGAACAGGTTGGAGAAATAGGGGATGAAGTTCAGATAATAATCGAAGACTATTTTCCGGACTGGCACGTGCGACTGCGTGAACTTGTCGATCTTCTCGTTGTAGTCGAAGATGATGGCAATGAGGATGACAATAGCAATGAGGAAGACGTAGGTGCTCAAGAATTTCTTCATGATGTACCAATCAATCCGTCCGATTCTGACAGACCCCATTGCCTGCTTCATCCATGTTGCCAGACGCTTGCCTATGTTTGTATTTTTACCTGTATCTTTCATTGTTGGGGATGATGCGCCTGAGAGCGCGTTGCAAAATTAAAGTATGGCATTTCCATCGCAGGGCCTTACAGCGTCCGTTGAAAAATCACAGGCGCCGTGACAGGCGTTCCACCATTTCCTTTTTCCAGGAAGCGAAGTTATCGGCCAGTATCTGCTGGCGGGCTTCTCTGACGAGCCACAGATAGAAGGCCAGATTATGGATGCTGGCAATCTGCATGGCCAACAATTCCTTCGCTTTGAACAAATGATGGAGATAAGCCCTTGAATATTGGGTATCAACGAAGCAGTGGCCGTTGGGGTCGACGGGAGAAAAATCAGTGCTCCATTTTGCATTGCGCATGTTGATCATGCCCTCTGCCGTAAAAATCATGGCATTGCGTCCGTTTCTTGTGGGCATCACGCAATCGAACATGTCCACGCCGCGCTCAATGCCCTCCAGGATATTGACAGGAGTGCCCACGCCCATCAGGTAGCGCGGACGATCTTGCGGCAGGATGTCGTTCACCACTTCTATCATATCATACATCACTTCGGCAGGCTCGCCAACGGCCAAGCCGCCAATGGCATAGCCCTCTGCGTTGAAATCGCTCATGAAACGCGCACTTTCTTGACGCAGGTCTTTATAGACGCAGCCTTGCACGATGGGGAAGAGCGACTGGTGGTAGCCGTATTTCGGCTCCGTTTCATGAAAACGTTTCCAACAGCGCTTCATCCAGTTGTGGGTCAGCGTAAGGCTTTTTCTGGCGTAGGAGAAATCGGCTGTGCCAGGAGGGCATTCGTCGAACGCCATCATGATGTCTGCGCCGATTGTGCGCTCGATGTCCATCACTTTCTCGGGCGTGAAGAAATGCTTGCTTCCGTCGATGTGGGAACGAAATTCGCATCCCTCCTCGCTCAGTTTTCTGATGCCTGTCAACGAAAATACCTGAAAGCCACCGCTGTCTGTCAGCATGGGGCGGTCGAATCCATTGAACTTATGGAGGCCGCCTGCACGCTCAATGACGTCCAATCCCGGGCGCAGATATAAATGATAGGTGTTTCCCAATATAATCTGGGCCTGGATGTCGTCTTTCAGTTCGCGCAAATGAACGCCCTTGACGCTACCCAAGGTGCCGACGGGCATGAATATGGGGGTTTGAATCTGCCCGTGGTCCGTTGTAATCAGACCAGCACGGGCAGAACTTGTCGTGTCTGTATGTTGTAATTCAAATTTCATAAATTAGTATTTTCATGTCAAGCAGGCCATCTGATGGTCAGAGACGGCTCTGGCATCACTTGTTTTCTGCCGGCTCTTCCTTGATGGTCAAGTCAAGCGGATTGTCAACGCGCTCCTTGAGCAAGGCAATGTTAAACACATCCTGAACATTTTCCACAAAGAAGAACTGCAAACCGTCGACATAGCTGGATTTTATCTCCTGGATGTCTTTCTCGTTTTCCTTGCTCATGATGATGTTTTTGATGCCGGCACGTTTGGCAGCCAAAATCTTTTCCTTGATGCCGCCAACAGGAAGCACGCGGCCGCGAAGGGTTATTTCGCCGGTCATGGCTGTGTTTGCACGCACCTTACGCTGAGTGAAGGCTGAAGCCAGGGAAGTGGCAATCGTGATGCCTGCCGACGGACCGTCCTTGGGAGTTGCGCCTTCTGGCACATGGACATGAACGCTCCATTGCTCAAACAGACGGTAGTCAATGTCCAGCATCGACGCATGGGCTTTGACATATTCCAGCGCCAAAATAGCAGACTCCTTCATCACGTCGCCCAGATTTCCTGTCAGCGTCAGTCTCGGCGCTTTGCTGCGACTCAAACTGGTTTCGATGAAGAGGATTTCTCCACCGACAGCCGTCCAGGCAAGACCGGTGACAACGCCTGCATATTCATTGCCCTGATACTTGTCGCGGCTGAAGATGGGTTTGCCCAAGAGTTTTTCAACATCCTGCGGTTTGACTGGCGCATTTTCAAACGGCATTTTGCCTTCAACGGCTGTGAGATAGGCCGTTTTGCGGAACACCTTGTCAATCTGCTTTTCCAACTGGCGCACACCGCTTTCGCGGGTGTACTTCTCAATGATATATTCCACTGCTGGCGCAGAGATGCGGAGCGGCGCACCGAAGTCCATCATTTTCTGTTCCTTCGGAATGAGATGACGACGCGCAATTTCTTTTTTCTCTTCGGTCAGATAGCCTTCCACTTCAATCAGTTCCATTCTGTCGAGCAGTGGCCCAGGAATCGTGTTCAGATTGTTTGCTGTGGCAATGAACAGCACCTTCGACAAATCATAGTCGAGGTCCAGGAAGTTATCGTGGAACGTGTTGTTTTGCTCGGGGTCAAGCACCTCCAACAGGGCAGACTGCGGGTCGCCATTGTAATTATTCTGAGAAACCTTGTCAATTTCATCCAAAATGAACACAGGATTGTCTGTCTCGGCTTTGATGAGACTTTTGATGATGCGGCCAGGCATCGCCCCGACATACGTGCGGCGGTGGCCGCGAATCTCGGCTTCATCGTGAACACCTCCCAAGGATATTCTGACATATTTCCGGCCCAAAGCGGCGGCTATGCTTTTTCCCAAAGAGGTCTTGCCCACTCCCGGAGGACCATAAAGGCACAATATCGGGGCCTTCATATCCTGGCGGACACGCAAAACGGCCAAATGCTCCAAAATGCGCTCCTTGACCTTCTCCATTCCGTAGTGGTCGCGGTTTAAGATGCGCTCGGCATTCTTGATATTGAGGTTATCCTTAGTATCTTTTCCCCACGGCAACGACACGAGCGTTTGGAGATAATTCAACTGGACGTTGTAGTCGGGGCTTTGCATATTGATGTGCTTGAGCTTTTCGACTTCTCGGTTGAATGTTGCGGCCACTTTGTCGGGCATCTTGAGCCACTTGGCTTTTTCCATGATTTCGCGGACGTCATCGTTCTGCGAATCATCGCCCAATTCGCTCTGTATGTTCTTGATTTGCTGCTGCAGGAAATATTCTTTCTGCTGCTGATCAAGATCTTCCCGCGTTCTGTTTTGTATGTTGCGCTTCAACGTAGCATACTGGCTTTCGCGATTCAAGATGGAGAGGAGTTTGAAAGCCCTCTCTTTTTCATCGTTGATGGCGAGCAGTTCAGACTTTTCCTCTATGGGAAAAGGAAGATTCGTACAAATGAAACTGATGAGGAAAATCGGGTTGCTGATATTGCGGATAGCAAAAGCGGCCTCGTCTCTCACGGTGTCGCTCATACGTATGAGGCGTATCGTGGAGTCCTTGCAGGTGTCAACCAGTGCCGTATATTCACGATCGTCTGCTTCCGGAAGGATTTCTGGAATTTTCTCGACATGGGCACGCATATATGGTTTCATACGTGTCACTTCCCCCAATCTGAAACGTGAATAGCTCTGCAAGATAACGGTCAACACACCATCAGGCAATTCAATGACACGCATAACCTTGGCAACAACGCCAATGGGATACAAATCCTTGGCCGTCGGCGTCTCAACAGTGGAGTCGAGCTGTGTTGTCACGGCAATCAAACTGCCTGATTTCACGGCCTGCTGCACCAGTTTGCGGGAAGATTCGCGACCTACGGAAACAGGGGCGACAACGCCAGGGAAAAGCATCATATTGCGTAATGGCAACACGGGCAAAATTTCTTCAATCTCCTTGTCGAAAAGACTTGATATGTCGCCGTCAAAATCGGCTATCAATGAAAACGGATTCTGCTGAAGTTCGTCTTGATTCATATTTTTCTATATATACATCACCTCTCAAATAACGGTGACTGGATTTATTTTACATTATTATAAGCTGCGACGGATGGGACACGCCTTGCAACAACGGCCAAGCATGTTTTCCCGAACTTTTTACGGCAAGAAATAATCTCCACCGCGCCACTCCGTGAAAGCAATCTCCTGCTCCAACGGATAAAACCTGACAACTTTTTGGGTCTCAACATCAATTTCCAACACCTGGTTTTTCTTGACTTCTCCGTTGGACAGATGCAAGCGGGAAACGGCGATGCGAGACACTCGTGTATTTTCAACTTTCATATAGGGCGTCCTATAGTTTTTAGTAATGGCAAAAAAACTTGACCAATTTTGTAGAGTAAGGAATTATTTCTTATGCCCTGTCTAAATTGCTCAACTTATTCTTTCACCATTACTAAGCAGGTTATCAAAAATGCTCGAAAGGAAAACGTCAGCGGCCTTTTTCGGTGTTCACCATCACTTGAAATGGTGTCCCACCCGTTGCAGACTATCGTTGCGCAACAAACTGTCGCGCAACACGCGCTCCCCCTTCAGGCGATCGGCTTTCTCGTCGCGCACAGAATCTCCAGAAGAAGCATCATCTGCTGCCGGCTGAGTTTTGTTCCTGAAGCGAATCAGAGAAACACCTGTAATGATGCAAAGTTTGGGTTTGGAATCCCAGACTGCCTGCTGGTAAACATAACCAGAAATGCTTTTCAGCGGTTTCGCCCCGACACTGACGCTCAACTTCTGAGAGCCAGAACCATATACTGGCAGGACAGAAACGGCGGTTGAATCATTGGCATAATTCAAGGCAAGGCAAACAATTGCCGATTTCATGCCTTCTCTGTAGATCCAATTTGACGTAAAACGGAGCATCAGTCGGTCGCCGGCATGAACGGCCGTATCGCATTCTTGCTCAAACGAGGCGACATTCTGTCCGACAGACGACAACAACCAGGCACGAGAACCGCGCCAAATGTCAAGCGTGTCTGTTGTCAACGCATTGGCATACATAGCGTCTGCTGAAGGCGCTGCACCGATGTCGGCAGAGAGGCGTTCGTTGAGGTGCTTATATATGTCGAAGAGTTCTTCGCTATGACGGGCATACCACGCTAAAGAGCGGTCGAAATCTTCCTGCGACAGATAATATTTCTCTAAAACGGACTTCAGATAATAATTCTCATTATAACTTATGTCTGTCTGATGTGTCACCTGCTCCGCACTTTTGTTTCCGCCCAGACTCTGGGCCACATGGTAATCATAAAGCACGCGTTCCATCATCTGCTTGTCAAGCACATCCTCTGGAACATCAGATTTGCAGGCCGACAGGCATACGACAAGCAAAATCAATGCCAAACAATTCTGAAGGACACACCGACTGCGCTTGACGTCACAAAATATTTGCATCATTGGGTTCATGTTATTCTTCGTCTTTACGGGGAGACGGTTCTTCAAATTTCTTGTCGAACATATATTCCGCATTCAGATATTTATGATAGAACAGCAACAACGCCACGGCGCCACAGCTGATTGAGGCATCTGCAAAGTTGAACACTGCTCCAAAGAAAGTGCCGCCACCAACGAAGGGCACCCAGTCTGGCCAATCAAACAACGGGAAATAAAACATGTCGACAACACGACCCGAAAGAAACGAGCCGTAGCCTTCTCCCCAATCGACAAAAGTAGACACCGGCCCCTGGTGGATGCCGCTTTCAGAAAATATCAGGCCATAGAAGCAGTTGTCGATGATGTTGCCGGCAGCACCGGCTATCAAGCAAGCCCAACAGACCACCAAGCCATACGGTGCTTTTTTCTTGATGAGTTTTGCAAGCAGATAACTGAATCCAACCACTGCCACCAAACGAAACAGCGCCAAGAAGAAGGTTCCGAAAAAATCCAGTCCAAATGCCATCCCTTTATTCTCCGTAAAGAATATCTGAAACCAATCTGTCACCGAGATTCTTTCTCCGACCCACATGTGTGTCTTGACGGCGATTTTTATGATTTGGTCTATGACAAGCACCAAAGCAATCACTCCGACAGACATCACCACACGGCGACGAATCGCAATTTTATCATCCATTGTATTTATGATCTTATTGTTTGACATTTAATTCTCAACGCGTTTCCAAGAACAAAGCAGGCAATGTTTTTTATATTCCCTCTATGCTGAACGAGACAGGCCAATATACTCTCTTCCCCATTCAACCATTACAGTCTAATAGTACGCAAACAACTGGTAGTAAACATTTTACACCAAGAGAATTGAACTCAGAATTTGTTTACGCCATTACATGACTAATTCAGCAGAGGTCTTTTTTTCTAAAAAACCCTGCTGAATCGTAATCTGTCTTTTCTATCAAATTTGCCAATGAGGGCTAACGGGTAACTGGCATAGCACAAGCGGTAGTTCCAGAAAATTCGGCACTCGCTTCAAAAGCCCACGGCCCCGCCAGTTCTCATCCCACCTCACCTCACTGTTTCTTGCTTGCCAACTTTGCTTCAATGCTCATTGTGGCATGCGGCACAGCGCGTAAGCGTTCTTTAGGGATCAGCTTTCCTGTCACACGGCAAACGCCATAGGTTTTGTTTTCAATGCGCACCAATGCCGCCTGAAGTCCCTGTATGAACTTCTGCTGTCGGGCTGCCATATTGGTGAGCTCTTCGCGGGTCTGAGTCATAGAACCCTCTTCCAATATTTTATAGGTCGGCATCGTGTCGTCAACACCATTGCCTTCCTTGTTGGTCAAAACGTCCATCATCTGCTGATAGTCACGTTGTGCCAACCTAATTTTTTCAAGGATCAGATCTCTGAATTCAACCAATTCTTCATCTGAATAACGCGTTTTTTCTGCCATGACATTAATATATTAAGGAGTGTGTGTGCATAAAACGCAAACCCACAGGGAGCAGACATCGGTCTGACATTGCGACAAATGTCTGCCCTTTGCAGGTCACGTTCTTCTATTGGTTTATAGTTTTGTGATATCTACACTTATCTTGAAGTCCTCAAAATCAAGTTCTTCCCCAGATTCTGGTGCGCCAAATTCCAGTTTGTCGGCCAAAACCTGAGAACAGATATAATCGTGATAGGCTTCGACGGCCTTCTGCAAATTGTCGTCGTGTGACAGGACAACATGGATGTGGTCTGTGATTTCAAAACCTGAGCTCTTGCGATAGGCCTGGATGCGCTTCACAATTTCACGCGCCATGCCCTCGTTCTTCAGCTCTTCCGTGATTTCGAGGTCAAGCGCCACAGTCAGAGCGCCGTCATTTGCTACCGTCCATCCTGGGATGTCTTCGCTGACAATTTCCACGTCTTCACGCACGATTTCAACCATCTGGCCGTCAACATCCACATGAACGCTACCATTCACGCTGAGCTCGTTGATGGCATCCTGCGACAATGCGCCGACAGCAGCGGCAACGGCCTTCATCAGTTTGCCAAACTTCTTGCCCATCACGCGGAAATTGCACTTCACCTTCTTTTCGAGCATGTCTCCTTCCACGAACTCAAGTTCCTTCACATTGACTTCATCCAAAATCAACTGAGACATGGCTTCGATATTCTCTTTCTGACAAGCGTCGGTGGCTGGGATGCAAATTTTCTGCAACGGCTGACGAACAATCACATGCTCCTTCTTACGCAAAGAAAGCACCATTGAAGTCACCTTCTGGGCCAACTCCATGCGCTGCTCCAAAGTGGTGTCGATTTCTGAAGCCTCAGCCTTCGGGAATGCAGAGAGGTGAACGCTCACGCACCCATTCTCTGCGGATGCCGCTTTCAAATCGCCATAAAGACGGTCGGCATAGAAAGGAGCGATGGGGGCCATCAATTTCGACACGGTGAAGAGGCAACGATACAGCGTCTGATAAGCGCTCAATTTGTCGTCGTCCATCTCGCCAGCCCAGAAACGTTTACGGCAGAGACGCACATACCAGTTGGAGAGGTTGTCAATCACAAACGTGCTAATCATTCGGCCTGCACGCGTCGGCTCGTAATCCTCAAATGCTTCAGTGACATTCTTAATGAGCGTGTTCAACTCAGAAATGATCCAACGGTCGATTTCCGGACGCTTTTCGAGCGGCAGTTCCGCTGCCTTGCCGTCAAAGCCGTCAACATTGGCATACATGGCAAAGAAGGAATAGGTCTGATAGAGTTTGCCGAAATAAGTGCGAGCAACTTCCTGTACCCCGTCTTCGTCAAACTTCAGATTGTCCCACGGCGATGAATTGGTAATCATATACCAACGCAATGGATCTGAACCATATTTCTGAATGGCGCCAAATGGCTCAACAGCATTGCCAAGACGCTTTGACATCTTGTTGCCGTTCTTGTCAAGCACAAGACCATTACTAATCACAGCCTTGAAGGCCACGCTGTCAAATACCATCGTTGCGATAGCATGAAGCGTAAAGAACCAGCCACGCGTTTGGTCAACACCTTCTGCAATGAAATCAGCAGGATATACAACGCGCTTGTCGAGCAATTCCTTGTTCTCAAACGGATAATGCAACTGGGCATACGGCATAGAACCTGAATCAAACCAAACGTCAATCAGGTCGGTTTCACGATACATCGGCTTGCCAGTTTCAGAAACGAGCACCACGTTGTCTACGTAAGGGCGATGCAAATCGATCTTGTCATAATTGTTCTTGCTGTAATCATTCGGAACGAATCCGCTGTCCTTCAATGGATTGCTCTTCATGACACCAGCCTTCACGCTCTTCTCAATTTCATTGTACAACTGTTCAACAGAGCCAATGCAAATCTCTTCGTGCGAATCCTTGTTACGCCAAATCGGCAACGGAGTACCCCAATAGCGGCTGCGGCTGAGGTTCCAGTCATTCAGATTCTCAAGCCATTTTCCGAAACGTCCCGTTCCTGTTGATTCCGGTTTCCAGCGAATGGTCTTGTTGAGCTCAATCATGCGCTCTTTGACCGCCGTTGAACGGATGAACCAGCTGTCGAGCGGATAATACAAGATTGGCTTGTCCGTGCGCCAGCAATGCGGATAATTGTGCACATGCTTTTCAATCTTGAATGCCTCGCCTGCCTGCTTCATTTCCAAACAGATGACAATGTTCAAATCCTCAGCTTTGGCGGCTGCCTTTTCGTCATATTTGCCATCCTTGTTGAACTCTGGAGCATACGCATTCTTCACGTAGTCTCCTTCGTGGCGCGAATATGCCTCGCGATCAACGCATTTGTCAATGAAAGCAGCATCGCACTCGTCCAACACATAATACTTGCCGCGCAAGTCAACCATCGGACGCGTCTCACCGCCCTTCGTGATCATAAAGAGCGAAGGGATGTGCGCAGCCTTGGCCACGCGGGCATCGTCTGCACCAAACGTTGGCGCGATGTGAACAATACCCGTACCATCTTCTGTGGTTACGTAATCGCCCAAAATCACGCGGAAACCAAGTTCTTCGAGTTCCACAAACTTGTCATGGGCCACTTCAAACACAGCATCGGGATTAGCCTGAGCATATTCCTTGACAAAATCAGGTGCCGTGTCTACCAACTTTTCTGTCGGTTTCACCCAAGGCATCAACTGCGAATAACGCATGCCCTCAAGTTCATGGCCCTTATGGCTACCAACGACGCGATAAGGAATCACCTTGTCGCCAGCCTTGTAGTCTTCCAATGGAAGTTCTGCGCCTTCAGCCTTGAAGTAGGCCGACAGGCGGTCGGCAGAGAGCACAACAGTGATAGGCTCTGCCGTATATGGATTGTAAGTACGAACCGTTACGTATTCAAATGACGGGCCTACACAAAGGGCTGTGTTTGAAGGCAAAGTCCAAGGCGTTGTTGTCCACGCCAAGAAATAGGCTTCGCCCCACCCTTTCATATCTTCCGTCGGATTCAAGATACGGAACTGAGCCGTCACCGTGGTGTCTTTCACATCGCGATAACAGCCAGGCTGGTTCAACTCGTGAGAGCTCAAACCCGTTCCTGCAGCAGGACTATACGGTTGAATCGTGTAGCCCTTATAAAGAAGCCCCTTCTGATACAATTGAGAAAGGAGCCACCACAAGCTTTCGATATACGCATTGTCGTAAGTGATATAAGGGTGTTCCATATCCACCCAGTAGCCCATCAGATGGCTCAAGTCCGTCCATTCCTGGGTGAACTTCATCACGTTGCGGCGGCACTGCGCATTATATTCTTCAATGCTGATAGTTTTACCGATGTCTTCCTTTGTGATGCCCAATTCCTTTTCAACGCCGAGTTCCACCGGCAGTCCGTGGGTATCCCAACCTGCCTTACGCTTGACCTGAAAGCCCTGCATCGTTTTATAGCGGCAGAACACATCTTTAATCGTACGTGCCATAACATGATGGATGCCCGGATGTCCGTTTGCAGAAGGCGGCCCTTCAAAAAACACAAAAGAGGGACATCCCTCCCGTTCATCAATGCTACGATGGAACAAATCATTCTTGTCCCATTCTTTCAACACCTCTTCATTGACACCAAAGAGGTTAAGTCCGTCACGTTCGGTAAACTTCATTTTTATATATTGCTTTACTTTATTATCTAAATGTCAGATATTATCTATATGTCCGAGAGCCGTTAAGCCCCAATCCACGATTGATTTGCAAAGTTAGTGCAAGGCGAGCGAAATGCAAAGGAAATGGCCAAGTTTTTTCCTTCGGCCGGAGAAGGAGACACAGCTCTTCCATATTTTCAAGATTTTCTTTGGCATTCACACAAATTCACAACACCTTGCATCATATTCAGTTTCAGTAGGCTATAAGTACTTAAATACTGCCTCATTTGGCTGAATATTGCACCAAGTATCGGAAGGAAGTTGAGAAGCGTTAAGTCACACCTCGCCATGCCTGGCATTTTTTTTAAAAAAAGCATTTTTGTGTAGTTTACGATGCTACGTTTTACTGTTTTTTTGCTTGACAAACGCTGTTTTTTCATTGATTGTGCTGGATTTTGGGATAAAACCATTATTTTTGCGGTGTAAAATATGATACCAATATCAAAAATAGTACTCTAATATGATATTTGAACGTAAGAAATACTTGGATGAACTTATTGCAGGACGTGGAAACGGTCTTGTGAAGATTATAACAGGTGTCAGACGATGTGGAAAGTCTTTCCTACTGTTTGATATCTGGCATAACTGGTTGTTGGAACATGGAGTGACTGATAGTCACATCATCGAAATACAACTTGATGATTTCCGAAACAGACGGTTGAGAAAGCCTGATGCCTTGCTCAACTATATAGATTCAAAGGTTGTGGATGATGGCAATCCTTATTATATAGTCTTGGACGAGGTACAACTTGTAGAAGAATTTGTGGAGGTTATTCTTAGCTTGAC
>ULPP01025903.1_pt1 | contig 12216 bp, 13 predicted proteins | sample 1953531 | NCBI WGS metagenome assembly ULPP01 (sample SAMEA4835630, study PRJEB28245) | human gut metagenome | biome: gut microbiome; material: fecal sample | place: Denmark | collected 2008
AATTATGCAAGGTATAAACGCGGAGCCGCTTACGGCTAATATGGGAGATTGGGCTGCCTGGATTTGGGAACAGGACCAGGTGCCCTTCTTCTGAAAGCTGGTATCGGAAAAAATATAATGAATTAATAAAAAGTGTAAGCTATGAAGTATCCTAAAAACTTAGAATATGTAAAGGCAAGTCAAGATGCTGGTGATAATCATGATATGTCCACCGAAGCAACGAATGCAGAGTTAAATGAGGCCATTACAGATGAATTTGGCGTGAAATATAGCAAAGATGGAAGAAAACTATTGAATGCTCCACAAGAACTTGATGGTACTTATTCGATAAAAGAGGGGACAAAGATAATTTGTGATAGGGCATTTCATGGTTGCGATTTTTTGAAGAAACTTGTTATTCCTGACAGTGTGACCAGTATTGGGGATATAGCATTTTGGTTTTGCTCTTCTTTGAGCAGTCTTGTTATTCCAGACAGTGTTACTAACATTGGGGATATGGCCTTTTATGGTTGCTTTTCTTTGCGTAGTCTTGTTATTCCTGATAGTGTTACAAGCATTGGGAATGAGGCATTTAGAGGATGCAATTTCCCAAACGATCTTAAACAGGAATTAATTTCCCGATTCGGAGAAAAAATATTTGGGTAACTTTTTGATTTTGGGACTATGGTGTGAAATTTGGCTGACTGGTTCTGGCAACAGGACAAGGTGGCCTTCTTCTGAAAGTTGTTTTCTTGAACTACTCACAAGCTAAAGACTTATGGCTCTCTATGAACGATTCAGAGCAATCAACATATGATTGCTCTGAACTATTCTTCTTTTGTTTTAATCGAGTTTTCTTATCTTAATGCCATTCAAGAAAGCTTTTCCTTGCAAAGACTTTAGATGTATATGGATGCTCGTGTCATTGTTTCTTGCAATATACCTACGCTTGAAGGATTGAAAAACTTGCTGAACTGTATGCTTGTAAAAGGACGGCTGGGTATGTCAATCCTACCATCGGACTTGTTTTTTGTGCCTATTAAATTCGCATTTACTATACATAACAGGACGTCAAAGTGGATTCTGTTGCATTTTTAGTCTAAAATACCTTAATATTATGCAAAAAAAATGCCTTTTATGAAAAAATGTCGCAATAAAACATTATTTTTGTAGGGGAAATGCAATGAGAATATAAATTGCATAAAGGTTGTTTTAGAAGAGAAAGGGAACAATAATGAATAACGGACAACAAGACAAGGCTATGTTTGTATCGTTCTGCATAGAGCAATACGCAAAAGCTAAGAATATAACTACAGAAGATGTGGTAAGCTTGTTTGAGCAATATGGTATTTCTGAGCATTTCTGTGAGTTCTACGATGTGCTCCACACCCAAGGTGGTCAGTGGTTGGTCGAAGAAATTGATAAAATGATAAGCGAGAGAAGAAAATGAGCAAAGTATATCATGGAAGTGTTGAAGAAGTGAGAAATCCAGAGATACGCCAGTCGAACCGTTCTCTAGACTATGGCTCAGGCTTCTACACAACAACCTCTTACGAACAGGCAAAGAAATGGGTAGAGCGGAGAATGAAGGATAAAGGAGAATCTATCGGTTATGTGAATGTCTACGAATTGGATGACGAGGTAATGGAGGACATGAAATCGCTCTTCTTCGAGAAGCCAACAGAAGAATGGGTGAATTTTGTGATGAAGAACCGTACCGAGAGGGACTTCACACATGACTATGACGTCGTGTATGGCCCTGTGGCTGACGATAGCGTTTATACTCAGTTTGCGCTTTATGAAGCCGGTATCATCAGTATGCCTACTCTCATTCAAGAATTGAAAACATACAAATTGGTTGATCAGTATCTTTTCCATACGGAGAAGTCGCTGCAAACCATTAAATTTGTTGAATCGAAAATGATAAAGTTATGAATGCAAAAATAACGCAAGACAACTTGTATATGTTGTTGCCATTGAAGATTGGATGGCTTGCCCCTTGGCTCTCTGAAGACAAGGGCATAAGTCTTACGGATGCCATCCACCTCATATATCGCTCAAAACTCTACAAGAAGTTATCCACCGAAAGTACCCAATACTGGCACTTTGGACCGGTAGACTTATACAATGAGCTGAAGAAAGAATTTCAATAGTAGAAGTTATGCTAGCTGTCATGTCTGAAAAAACTTGAATACAAAAAAAAGAGGTACTATATATGAGCTTGATTTGACTCTATATAGTACCTCTTTTTTTTGTTCATTCAAAATAATGAATGCTTACTTCTTGTAAACTGCTTTCAGTTCCTCGATTTTCTTTAGGGCATCCTGAAAATTGGTTGTTAATGACTCAGCATTCTTGACAAAGACTGTGCTGCTGGAGTATCTTTCAAGTTTCATGTACCAGCTGGCCTTGCCTTTGGAAACATAGTAGCCGATTTCAAAGCCGTCATTGGTGACAAAGCGGTTTTCCAGGTAATCAGGATTTGCTGAGCAGTCTGTATCAGCTTCTGCTACCAATTTGGCTAATGCCTTGTTGATTTCAACCAAGTCCGAGTACTCTATCATGGCAATGTGAGCAACGCTTCTATTAGTCTCAGGTTCTTCTATTCTGTAAAAGTAAGAATTGAACTGTTCGCCCATGGCAGTTCTTATGCTTGTGGACAAACTACCTAGGAAGCTCTCAGGGATACTTGGCATTCTGACATCTACAAACTTAAAAATCCTTCCTGTCTTGGAGGTAATCTGCTCAAACTTGGTGAGTTTCTTGGCTGCGTCATTTTGAGCATTTGAAACTACTGGCACCATCAATGCCATCAACATAATCATTACAATCTTTTTCATATTTTTGAGTTTTGTGAAGAGCCACCTTATTATACATAGATGGCTCTTCAAGTTAATTGAATCCTAATCCACTACTGCAGTGTCAGCTTCAGTAGTGTCTGCTGCTACTTCATCAGAGAACAGGTCGTTCAGGTATCCGTAGGAGATATCTTTTGGATCATCCTCTTCGCATGCATCCTTATATATGGAGATATCAATGTCCTTTACGGCTTTGAGTTGTCCCCAATATACGGTAACCTTGTCCTTTTCCATGGTGACGATGGCTCGCTTTCCATTGTTGAGGGTAACAACGACTGCTCCATTGTTCTCTTTAGCCACCTTGCCCCAAGTCTTGATTTTCTGGGAAAGGGCATTGAAGAGTGTTCTGAGTTTACCATGCATTCTGCCATAGTTGTAGATCAAGAGGCCGAACATGGTTGGCTTCACCTTATTCCATACATAGCCGGTTGGTATTTTGTCATCGTGATACCAATAGTAGTCCCCAAAGTAATAGTCTATGACTCTTTTGGTTCTGTAGGTCTGTCTGCTGAGGTTGCCGGAATATTGGATGCTGATCCAGCCATTGATACCTTCAGATTCACCGCACAGCATGACGTCGTTCTTGAAGTCATACCAATAGGGAGTACCGGCCTTATGCTTCTTGTCACCGATGGCCAGGTCTTGTTCTACTTCCATCTTGACAGCCTGCTGCGGAGTTGACTGAAAGTTGAAGCCATACAAGCCGTCTTGTGATATGTTGAATCCTGCTATCAGTTTGTCGATATCAACGTAGTCACTTTCTATGTAGTTTTCTCCTTCATAGGTGCCAATATCAACGATGTCTGGCAGATTCTCCAGCTGTTTTGCGTTCTTGTCAATGATAGAGTAGATCTTGTCATTGGGTTTCACAAGTGCATGCTTGCCGTCGAACATGGAGAACAGGGTAGCCTTCACATAGGAATCTTCACCTATTTGGTTGTCCTGCTGGTCTATGTACTTGTATTCATAGGTATCTCCATTCTTGACCAGAGCAATCAAAGTTCCGTCTTCATCATAGTAGAGGAATTCATACTTGGCTCTTACCAGGGTTTCTCCCTTAACATTCATGAGGCCCCAGCCGTCACCATTATTATAGGTGAAGACATCTCCATGGATGGTGCCTATATTCTTCAGTTTGGAAGTTGGTTTGACGATGATCTCTCTTTTATCGTTCATGATACCCCATGTTTCCTTACCATCCTTCTTGACGGAGACGGCCAGTTTGCCATCTGTAAACTGGTATTGGATATTTTCATACTTGCCAGCTGAAAAGTTGAAGAGTTCCTGGCCGTTGGGATTGATCACTGAGATTTTTACCTTGTCCTTCTGATCTTTCTTGACTTCCTTTCTGTACTTGGCATTCACTCCAATGAACTTCCCGTCTCCATAGTCGTTGAGAGAATAGTATTCCGGCTTTACTACACAGTCACCATTCTGGTTAATCACTCCCCAAAGAGAATCGGTTGTCATGAATACGGCATAGTCTCCTTCGAAAGCTCTTACACCATCTACCTGTTTTCCGTCAATTTTATCGAGGTTTTTGATCACTCTTCCTTCCGTATCAATGATTGCTACCGGTTGATTCTTGGGTGCAACAAGGGCTCTGCCATTGCGAAAGCCTGATGTATGTGCATAGTCACCACCGATTTTCTTCGGTTTTTCCGTGGCATCATACATTTCCCATACTCCTTCTTTGGTTCTTACGAAGAATCTTCCATCTCTAACGACAGTTGGCTTGTTTTTGAACTCCTCCTTGAAGAGGACTTTACCATCAAGGGAAATCATGCCCCATTGTCCATCGGCAGTTTCCTGGAAAGGGATATACTCTACATTGCCATTCTCTGTTTTTGAGCAAGAGAAAAACATCATGGTGAGCATTGCCACTACAAGAAATGATAAATTACGTTTGTTCATATTGGTTTTATTTTGATTTGGTTTGAAAACTGTTAATACTCTGCTTCTGGGTCAAATTCTGGATCTTCTTCAAAGTGATCGTAGTCATCCTCCTGGAAGGTATCTTCATCAGGATAGCTGTCAGATGAAGAGTCGGATGGATCGAAGTCCTGGTTTTCACAGGTGCAGTCCCAATCTTCACATGTTCCTTCTTCGTAGGCGTCACGATAGCCGTCATGGTAGCCTTGGTCATAGCGTTGGCTTTGCCTTTTGGTATTTGGAGCAGCATGATGCTTTTGCTTCCCAAACAAGAAATCTAATAGTCCCATATTCTTTTTGTTTTTTGTTTAACTGGTGCAAAGGTAGCTTCTTTCAGTGCAGTCTATCTGCACTGAAAGAAAAAAGTTGTTGAAAAATATTCCGAAATAATAAGGGAAAACTTAAATTCTGTTCATTTCTCCTTTGAACCTATAACTTTGTTTGGCTGAAAGGATATTGCACTTTTATTGGTTCTTCAATCAAGTTAAAATCGATATCCGAACAGATCGCTCTGTCTAGACCTCTTTAATTTTTGACGATGAGCGTTAACCGATGCTTTGAACGCAGCATCCTCTTTATACCATATGGATTCATTTACACCAACAAATCCTTCCATCATTTTTTCGATTTCAGTTACGGCTCGCATGATTAACTCTGTACTACAAATAGGAATTTCGCCTTCAGGGGCATAAGAAGCTAAGTACTCTTCCGAAGGATTGCTTATGCCATGTCTTTTGCACATTAACCAAGCAACTGTTTCTGCCTCAAACTCTTTTTCTTTCAAGGTCAGTTTACGTTTTTTCCTTTTATCATAGCACTGATGATTACAGAATAGATGACCTAGCTCATGACAAAGTGTGTGGAATTTAACTGCATTAGTCTGTTTCTTATTGATACTTATCACGAAACAGGAAGGAACTTCCATATAATAATCTTTGTCTATTTTGACCTTTAACTTTTGGTCATGATAAGGCATGATATAACCACCATAAGTATTTGAAGCCATGAAGTTATCATCAAGATATATTCCATATACTGGGAGGTTTGATACCAATGTATTCATTGTTTTGTTATCCAAATCTCCTTGTGCTTGCTGCAAGCCTTCTGTATACTTTTTTATCAAGTCTGCTTTTTCAATAACCTTAGTAGCATTTGGAATCGGTTCAGTATCTTCAAAGTCAAAGACACATTGCACTGGGCCAAAAGGTTTCAGAACTATAAGCTTTTGACCATTCAACTTAGGCTGTCTTCCATATTCTGCCCATTTCTTACCTGTTAGGACGAAAGTTGCTCCTGGTTTTTGCATCTGAGCAAGCATTGCATTATAGGGTGCAAGATAAGGGAAACGACCGATGAAATCTAACATTTTTTTGAACTCATTGCTATCACGATAGCTTTTGACCAAGAATTGCAACTCATCTATATTTTCCTTAAATTCTTTTTCTCTAACGAGTTCACCTTGCTTGGACAGAAAGTTATGATATGCACCACGAATGACATCAGGTGTTATACCTTCCAATTTGTCATCCTCTTCAAACACTACTTTTGGATAGGACAGACCTCTCAACATGACATATACTGATTTACAATATGGGATAAAATCTTCCTCCATATAGTCAACCAAGGCTACTGCAAAATCAATAAAGTTGCTTGTTTCCATAATAATATGTGAAGCATACTCTATTGCCTTTGGCATTTTGTTTTCAAGAACTTCTTTTATTTCCATTTTTGCTTCGTTGTTTGTAAATAGATACATTAAATGTTATACAACATCGGTTTATCTTGCTGTAGCAGGGCTGTGAGAACTTACTAACAATCTGTACACTGGCATTGTAATTCACCTCTTTGATAGCCAAAAGAGTAAGTCTCTCTGCATGAACTTGCGGAGAGACTACTCATATGTTAGCTTTATTTAAAAGCGTTCTAGACAGTTATAATTCTTCGTTTTCTATAATGTTCTCTGTTCTAGGCACCAATTCGAATTCCAGTACGGATGCAGGTATATTGCACCCCTTAAAGAGGTTTGTCAGTATTCCACGCTTTGTATTTGTACTGCAAGATGAATAAACATAGCAATTATCGGCAATCTTTGACCTATCTTCTGCGTTTTCTTCATGTAGGTTATTGTTCTTGGTTGCCATATATATCATGCTCGATGGATTCTCTTGATATAGAAGTTTACAAACTTGAACGAGCATCTCTTTCCATGTCGTGATGGCATGTCTCTCATTTCTGTATCTGAAACCTATGATGGTACGTCCTTTTAATTCGTATTCGTCATCATTAAAGGATACGAGTTCATACTCTTTTTCTAATGGCTGGTACTCTGTGGTAATCATTGGCCAAAGGTGCAGGAAATTCTCGAGCAGGACTTTTTCTCGCAATTGAATCTCTTCCAATGTCCATTTATCACAGTGTTTGATGAAGTTTGACAGGCGAAATGCAGAATTATCAAATCCATCAACTTTATTACCTTTTCTATCAATGTAGCCTTCTTTCTTCTCTTGAAATGAGTGATTGCTGTAGGATACATTGAATCCTGTGAGAGTGAGATTGGCAAAAGTGTGCAGGTACTTCTCGTGTATCTCTTCCCATTGCTCGCCCAAATCATGTTTCCATTGTGGAGTAAGTGTTTGTGGCATGATATGTTCTATGGTGACTCTGCCTTCCTTCATCTTCTCTACTATCATATCGTCTGCTTCGGGACTGTTTTCATTTTCCATTCTTTCAAAGAGGAATAATTTGTAGCTGCTTGGAATACGATAAATCTGTCTTGTTTCAAACTCTTCACTTACTTCTCTATTGCTAGGGAATGTTGAAGTTCCCTGTTTGTGGAGAAGAACGTAAGTCATCACTTGCGAATATGGTACGCTGACAGGAATGTCCCTTTCTTCATGACGCTTGTAAATGCGCATGATATCACTATGTAGCATTGAGAAGAGCTTCTGCATAGCGTTCGCAGGATAGCCGCAAATGATACGCCTTGCCCAATAATTCTCCACTATATCCAGGACTTTGAAGATTTCTTCTTCATCAAAATTGTTGTCTTTTGCATAGTCGAAGAAAGATAGTAGGAATGGTAAATGTACCGTGGTACCGATAGTTGCAATTTGCTTGAGTTTTCTGTCTAGTTTCTTATTGCCAGTTTCACCTTTGCATATCTTTCGGTAATAATCTGCAAACTTGAGCATATCCGCGAGTAGATTCTTACGATTAAGATGTTTTTCTTCATAGAATAACTTGAAATCAAAGTAGAGTTCCTCAACTTTACTGATAGTGCCATTCTTTATGGTGAGATAATCACGTATGAACATAGTGGGTTCTCCATCAGTAAGTTTCTCGATCTTGCTCCAATACTGATGGTAATATTCTTCTTGCTCATCTTTTGACAATGACATGAGAAGATAATTTCTAACCTTGTCTGCTTCCTCCAAGTCTTTTCCACAAGAGTTTAAAGATTCGAAGATTAGCTGGGGATTGTCTCTTGAATCCAAACAGATATCAATGATGGTAAGTCTCTCGATAGCTGCTATTAAGTCCTCGAAAGTGAGGTCACTGACTTTGATCAGGTTATAGAACAGTTGATAATTGTCTGTGATTCCACAATTCTTTACAAACTCATTTTCGTCGTTTGTAAAGAGTGCATCATAGGCTTTTTGATCATCCTCAATGGGGCAGAGCTTAATCTTTCTAGGCAATTTTCTTCTGATTGCATAGAGATAATCTTCCTTTATCTTATTGATGTCTTCATCTCCTTGTTGCATGTCTCCATTCTCTACGGCATTGATACCAGCCAGGATAAGCAAGGATAGTGTTGTGATTCGTTGCTGTCCGTCAATAATGAGGAGGTCGTCCTCGTATTCATCTGCTTTCGTAGATACGATACTGCCAAAAAAATGGCTGTATATTTTATCTCGATGGATCTTTTTTAAATCCTCGAATAACCTGGAACAGTGAATTTGTTTCCAGGCATATTTTCTCTGATACAAGGGAATGATGAACAATGTCCTTGAACCATTGAAATAATCTGTAATTCTTGTAGCGTCGCGCATAAGCTTATTTTATTATACTGGTTAAGTGCGGTGAGTTTATACACCACAATTTACTTTGCAAAAGTAATTAAAAAAATGTAGAAAGATTATATTTCTCGTATAATTATTGTTAAGGTTTTCATTTCTTCCGATAAATGATAATTTAGAGGCGATGGCAAAGCAGCTCTACGACTATTGGTTTGTACAGTTTGACTTTCCGAACGAGGATGACAAGCCATATAAATCAAGTGGTGGGGCTATGATTTGGAATGAACGTTTGAAAAGAGAAATTCCGATAGGCTGGACTTGCTGTTCTATAAAGGAAATATGTGATGTCAATAAAAAAACAATGAATAAAGACGAACACAACCAAATTGAATATTTAGATACAGGAAGTATAACTCAAGGACATATAAGCAATACTGAAATTTACAGCGTAGATATGGCACCAAGCAGAGCACAACGCAAGGTGGAAGATTTATCTATTTTGTATTCATCGGTGAGACCGCGACTCTTACATTATGGAATCTTATCAACGCCTAAAGAAAACTTTATTGTTTCTACAGGATTCGTAACATTGGATGCAAAATATAAAAATATGGCATTGATGGTGTATTATTTTCTTATTTCAAATACGATTACAGAGCATTTGGCATCTATTGCAGATACAGCAGTTTCTTCTTACCCATCTATAAGTCCTGACGATATTGCCTATCTTGATATTGTCATTCCGAGTAATGACATAATCCAAAAATTTAATGATATTGTTGAGCCAATGTTCCGCAAGATGTCAACATTACGAAAAGAAATAGATTCTTTAACTAAGCAGCGAGACGATTTATTGCCTCTCTTAATGAATGGTCAAGCATCGGTAAATTATCATTTATCAGTTTTGTTTATTACTAAAATTATGTTATATTATAAGGAGACAAACATTAATTTTAGATATGAAAGAAATAATAATACAAAACGTTTTAGATGGAATGAGAGCGGTTCTGTCAGTTGAACAGCTGGATTTGTTAAGCGAAGTGACCCTAAAAGCATTGGCTGAATACGAAATTGTGGTTAAAGCTACAGACGAAGAACAGCGTGATAAAGAAAATTCAGATCTCCTTGGAGCTTTTATCTCTTCGAAAAAAGTTGAAGGATGCTCTGAAAAAACGCTCCACTATTATAAGTCTTCTATAGAGAAGATGATTGCTGCTGTCAAGAAGAATGTCTGCAATGTTACTACTAATGATATTCGCTGCTATTTGGCTGATATGCAGGAACAACGAAAGTTGAGCAAGGTGACCATAGATAATTTGAGACGCATCTTTTCAAGCTTCTTTTCTTGGATGGAAGATGAGGACTATATCACTAAAAGTCCGGTGCGCAGAATACATAAAGTACGTACTGATGCTTTGGTGAAAGAGGTGCTGACGGATGAGAATATAGAAGTGTTGCGTGACAGTTGTCAAGAACTTCGTGATGTGGCGATGATAGATTTGCTACTCAGTACTGGTATGCGTGTGGGTGAGTTGGTAAAAATCAACCGTGAAGACATAGACTTTCAAGAACGTCAGTGTGTTGTGTTTGGAAAGGGTAATAAAGAGCGAGAGGTGTACTTCAATGCTCGTACGAAAATACATCTCAAAAAGTATCTGGATCAACGCTCAGATTCTGATCCTGCATTGTTCGTCTGTCTCAAGAAACCTCATACCCGATTAACAATTAGTGGCGTTGAGGTTCGCTTGCGCCAGTTGGGCAAGAAAGTTAATCTGCATAAGGTTCACCCTCACAAATTCCGTAGAACATTGGCAACAATGGCTATTGACAAGGGAATGCCGATAGAACAAGTGCAAAAGATGTTGGGACATGTGAAAATTGACACTACGCTGCATTATGCTATGGTAAATCAGACAAATGTCAAGATAGCACACCGAAAATTTCTTAATTAAGGTTTACAAATTAGTTATTCTGCTTGATTTTGAGTACCTTTGCATCACAAAATGTAAGCAAGCAGAGCATGAAACTAAATGATATAGCAGAATTTGTAACAGACAAAATTAGCAGTAGTAGCATTTCTTTAGACAGATATGTCACTACAGATTCTTTATTACAAAATAGAAGAGGTAGAGAAACAGCACAAAATCTACCTCCAATGCCGTGTGCCCTTACTCATTATAGGCAAGGTGATGTATTGGTAGCAAACATTCGACCTTATCTTAAAAAGGTCTGGTATGCTGATTCAGAAGGTGGTTGTTCTTCGGATGTTCTGGTTTTCAGAGCAAAGAATGGGCATTGTTCGTCATTTCTTTATACAGTTCTAATGCAAGATGCTTTCTTTAATTACGCAATGTCTGGAGCAAAAGGAAGCAAAATGCCACGTGGTGACAAAGACCAAATCATGCGATATGAATTGCCGACATTAACTCCTATGGAGGAAGAAAATATCGGCAATATGATGGTTGATATTATGTCTAAAATCAATGTCAATCGTCAGATAAATGATAATTTACCAATGCTTGACCGTTCATCAATAACGGCAGAAGTTTGTCACGCAACTTAGTCAATACGTCTATTTGATAGCGGCAATTAGCTATTTGTTCATACATCCATTTACATTTCATATTATATTCACTTAAAATTTTTGTTGAAGGATATAACAATGAAATATTATTTATCTGTTCTACACTAATATTAGGTTGGGCACATCCACTTGCTAACTGAAAAATTTGATTTCTAAAATAATCAATCTTTAGTGAGTTTATCAAGTATGGCATTTTTTTTATCGGATTGTTTCCAAATTCAAATTTTCCAACTCGCTGATTTACAAAGTAACCAGTTTCACTAAAAGGAACAATTGCAAATTTTCCAATTGTTGCTCCTGTCATAGCTATTACTACATCATTTTGATATACATAGAATAGTTTATTGGTATTATTTTCGATATATTGACAACCATTCATGTTCAATGTGTAATCTTCTTGAATATTTCCAATTTTAATAACAGGAATACCTTTCGCTTTAAAATCTGAAGACTTAATTGCATATCCAGATTTACAATTAGCATATGTTCCTACCGTTTCCACAGTCCACCCATTCGGAATTTTACGCTTCAACTTCTCATTCCACACCATAGCTCCACCACTTGATTTATACGGCTTGCCCTCCTCATTTGGGAAGTCAAACTGCACAAACCAATAGTCGTAGAGTTGTTTTGCCATTGCCTCTAAATTATCATTTATCTGACGATTGATGGCTATTTTGTTATCAATGTCTGTTAAAATGCGCCCAATCCTTTTCTGAACATCAAGAGACGGAATCCACACTGTGCATTCTTTAATCTTGTCGGGAGAGGTATGGCGTATTTTTGTTTGCTGAGCAGCGGCACTAAGTTGCTGTTTAACGCAAGCTGACGAGATTAGGTAGAA
>ULPP01055131.1_pt1 | contig 12105 bp, 10 predicted proteins | sample 1953531 | NCBI WGS metagenome assembly ULPP01 (sample SAMEA4835630, study PRJEB28245) | human gut metagenome | biome: gut microbiome; material: fecal sample | place: Denmark | collected 2008
CAGTCTGTAATTGATGCAGACAGCACAAATAAATAAATGTCTACAGAGTTTGTCAAGTAAAGTGTGTAAGTTTTTTGATTTTTTTGTGGTGGTCGATAAATCGACCACCATTTTTATGGGGTTCAATCAAACGGAAGTTCTTCATCTACTTCATATGGTGTTGATTTCCGTTTACTTATTTAAAATCTCCGCCGTTTCTATAACCTGATCCGTGATATTAGAAATAGTTCTCAATTTTATTTGCGAGTATTTATAATCCATACAATGTCGCCTGTCGATCAGCCACATAAAATTCATAATTACAACATCGTTCAATCAATTCCCTGTCATGGGTGATAATAAAAATACTTTTACCCATGTCACGAAGTTCTTTAAACAGCTGTGCAGTACTTACCATATGACAATAATCCAGACCGCTCGTCGGCTCATCAAATATCAGTATCTCCTTTTCTGCAAGCACAGACGATGCAATAGCCACACGCTGTTTCTGGCCACCGGATAATGACATCGGATGTTTATCACGAAATTCCCATATACCAAGTTTTTGCATAATTTCTCTGGCTCTTTCCTTTATCTCTTTTCCGGTATCCGATGCTCCAAGAAGAACTTCATCTTCTACGGATTCACAGAAAAGCTGATGATTTACATCCTGCATTACAAGATAACATTTACGGAGCATTTCCTTTGGTTTATACTGCTTCTCTTCTATGACCGTCTGTCCCTTAAATTTTTTCTCCAATCCGCAAAAGCATCTGACGAACGTAGATTTTCCTGCTCCGTTTTGTCCTGTAATTGCTATAAGTTCATTCTTTGGGAGCTGCATATCTCCAAACTCCAGTACCTTTTTTTCTCCATAGGAAAAATAATAATTTTTCAGTACTATGTCCGACTTTTTGGCAATATACTCATGTCTTTTACTGCTTTCATCACAATGTGGCTGCATTGTACGAAGTCCGAGATTTTGCAGCTTTTGCTCTGAAAATTTCAGAAATTCCTGCATTGTGATATCAAACATAATTCTTCCATGTTCAAGATAGACTACACGGTCACATATTTCCTTAAGCCAATACAACCTATGCTCCGCTATCACGATTGTTTTTCCCTGCTTTTTCCAGAGTAAAAGCGTATTTTTTAATCTTTCTATAGATTCTTTATCCAGATTTGATGTTGGTTCATCAAGTACAAATACGTCGGGCTGCATCGCAGTTACAGAACCACAGGCAACTCTCTGCTTCTCACCGCCTGACAATTTAAAAATATCTCTGTCCATAAGATTTTCCATTTCCAGTTCGCTTACAGCCAGTTTTACACGTTCGTTAATATCGTTTTCTACAAGTCCCATATTTTCGCATCCAAACGCAACTTCACTTGTCGTATCCATGCAGAAAAACTGACTTCTTGGATTCTGAAATACACTACCCACCTTTTTTGATATATTATATAGTTCTTCACTCTGCACATTCATACCATAAACACTGACATTTCCGCTATACTCTCCTTCATAAAAATGTGGGATAAGACCATTTATAAGGCGCGTTATTGTTGTCTTTCCACAACCTGATGCCCCACATAACAAAACACATTCTCCTTTATCAACTGAAATCGAAACATCTTTTAACGCTCCTTTTTCCGAATTATTATACTGAAAACTGACATTTTCTATCTGTATCATAATATCCTCCATTTGTAACAAAACCGCACTCTGCCAATATCATGACATCATGCGGTTTTATCTATATATTACATAAATAATCTTGAAATCATTGAAACGATCCATATTACATAAGGAATAAAGCAAATAAGTACTACAATATAGTCCTGAAAATGAAAACCAATCCGGCACACATTGGTCCGCTTTACATCACCGCCAAGTCCCCGTGTAATAGCTGCGGCATTGAGCTCCTCTCCAATTTTTGCGGAGCAGACCATAAGTGGAATCAGTCTGTACTCTATCATTTTATCGACATTTTTCCCGCCGAAGCGAATATCCCGCATACGCATCGCATCATTGATTGCCCGGAATTCATCCGCAATCGTTGGAAAAAAACGAAACATAACAGAAAGTGGTATGGTCAGCTTATCCGTAACATGCATCCTGCTCATAGCCGAAGAAAACTCACTTACTGTTGTTGTCTGCATCAGATAGGTTCCAGCCATGATTCCCGGCAGAAACCTTGTCATAATCCCGCAGAATGCAAGCAATATAAATCCAATAAAACCTGTCATATGAGGCAGCACAAACACTGTCAGCAAATAAAATACACTGTACAAAATGATGTATCCTGCTGCTCTTTTCCACTTACCTACAAGTATAAAAAGCACGAATGGAAGCAGACAGAATAACGGAAGGTACGCACCAAATAATTTATCTCCTGCTCCTCCAAGAACAAATATTGCCATTGTCATTAAAAGAAGCATTTTCGTTCTTGGATCAAATGTGACGTATGTATGTATCATTATGCAATTCCCGCTTTCTCAAAATGCTTTTTCAACAATGATTTTCCAAATACTCCTCCGATCCATCCACAAATCACGCATGCTGCAATAAGTAATGGGATCAGCCATGAGTTCGCAAAGATATCTGTCATTTTAGTGATATACTCCTGTCCAAAACTCTGACGCGTACTGAAATATGCCTCAATATTCATAAACATTGGAACAAAGTTTCCAAAGATGATCAGATTAAATACTCCACAACTTAATATATTTTTCTTACTGCTTTTATAATTTCCCGATTTTACAATAAGGTCTGTAATAACACCACATATAATTCCAAAAATAAACGGCCAGTATCCCATTCCTGTAATCCACAAAAACAATCCAACGATCATAGCATAAATAGTTATCATTCCAAATTTATCAACTTTTGTCAAAAAAAGCATATATGGAATACCGCCAAATATTGGGACAATCACACATAAAAGCGGCATCATGATCGGTATAAATCCCAGCATTGCAACTGCTGTCATAATCACACAGTAAATCGCTGCATAGATTCCAATATTGATCAAATCTTTTCCTTTTAATTTCTTTTTATTTTTCATTTTGAATTCTCCTTGTTTTTTATCAATATATTACTTTGTTTCTTAACGTGCCAGTTTCCAGCTGACTGCCTGCTCTCTTGCATCCACAAACCGCTTGTAAATTCCTTCCTGCTTCATCAGCTGCTCATGGGTTCCTTTCTGCACAATCTGCCCTTTCTCTACGACCACGATCTGATCTGCATGGCGTACCGTCTTCAGTCTGTGTGCGATCATAATGATTGTTTTTTCTTTCGTCAGTGCATCCACAGCCTCCACAAGTTCTTTCTCATTCTCAGGATCTACATTCGCTGTTGCCTCATCAAGAATAATGATTGGTGCATCCTTCATAATCGCCCTGGCAATGGAGATCCGCTGTTTTTCACCACCGGAAAGCGTGGCACCGCCCTCTCCGATCACGGTATTATATCCATTTGGAAGTTTGCTGATAAACTCGTGACAGCAGGCTTTCTTTGCTGCTTCCACCACTTCCTCATGACTTGCATCCTGACGCCCGAACTTAATATTATTCTCAATTGTATCTGCAAAAAGATAGACGGACTGAAAGACAAATGCAAAATTATTCATTAGGCTGTTCATGCTGTACTCTTTTACATTTACACCGCCAAGGGTCACTTCTCCGGAATCCACATCCCAGAATCTGGCAATCAGATTACAAAGTGTAGATTTACCTCCGCCAGACGGACCAACGATTGCTGTCGTTGTTTTTTCTGGGATAGAGAGTGATACACCATCAATAATCTGCCGCTTATCGTAGGAAAATGTAACATCAGAAAGTCTGATATCATAGTTTTCCGGCTGTATCTCTTTGCCGTCGATATCCATCGTATCCAGTTCCAGAATTGCATTTGCTTTGTCCACACATACACTTACCACGTGTAAGAGGGATGAGTAATTTCCTGTACATTCCAGACTGGCATAAAGCATAAATGCTGAGATTGTCATACCAATGGCATAAACCGCACTCATAGTTCCATTGATATAAAAATATGCACTGCATGCCACAATTACGGCTCCTGTTATCTTCGTTATCACGCTTTGTAAAAAATGATACGGGACAAATACCATTTCCATCCTGGTATTGATTTTGGCACTCGCATCGTTTGCATCATTTAATCTTTTTGCCTGTTTTCCAAGCAGATTGTAGGATTTCACTTCTGAGATTCCCTGAAGATACTCCATGATCTGACTTACGAGTTCTGTATCACATACCACCTTTTGTTCCGAATCTTTTTTCCCTGCATTCTGCATCATAGAATTTACACCAAAGAAAATCAGGACTCCAGCTGCAGATATCAGTCCGATTCTCCAATCAAAAACAAGCAGCATAAGGATGATCATCAAAGTCTCTAAAATTCCCTGCGTTGTCAGCATAACCACCCTGGCCGCTATATCTCCTAGTGATTCCATCGTATTGGTTGTCACCGAAGATATCTCCCCAATACTGTTGGAATTAAAATATCCCATCGGAAGGTAACGCAGATGCTCTGCAATTTTGATTCTCGTAAAAGCACTTGCATTATAGCCACCTTCTGTCTGAAGTACCGTAGAACTTCTCTTACATATAACAGCAATCACAATCGCAATGACCATAATGGCTAAGGAACCTCCGATATATTTTCCTATCGGTTTTCCACCAAGCAAACCAATCAATATGTACATAATGGCTGGTATCTTCATTGCAGATGCAAGTGCTTCTACAAGCCCAATGATCATCGACAGTTTGAATTTGTTTCCATTTTCCCTCCCTGAAAATCGAAAGAATTTCGCCAGAATCTCAAACATATCATTCGCCCTCCTTTACGGTATCTTTTACTGAAATATGGGCATTCCACATTTCTTTATAAAGCGGGCATGACACCAGAAGCTGCTCATGCGTGCCATGTGCTGTCACGTTTCCATCATTTACCACAAAGATCTGGTCACTGTCCTTAACGGTAGAAAGCCTGTGTGCTATGACGATCAGTGTCTTTCCGTCCACCAGTTTTGCAATGGATTTTTGTAATATAGCTTCGTTTTCCGGATCGGTGTAGGCAGTTGCCTCATCTAAAATGACGATCGGTGCATCCTTTAGCATCGCCCGGGCAATCGAGATACGCTGTCTCTCTCCTCCAGACAGATGTCCACCGGCACCGCCTACAACGGTATCAAATCCATTTTCTAACTGCAGGATAAATTCATAACAGCCGCTCTTCTTTGTAACCTCAACCACCTGGTCATCCGTAGCGTTTGGATTTCCCTGTCTGATATTTTCACGAACTGTCTCATTAAACAGATAATTGTCCTGCGCGACATAGGCAATTTTCCGGTTGAAATCTGTAAGTGCCAGCTCTTTTACATCAACCCCACCGATTTTAATGCTGCCGGAATCCACATCCCATAAAGATGCGATTAGCTTTGCGATCGTTGACTTTCCGCTTCCGGAAGGCCCAACAATTGCATTTACAGTCCCTGCTTTCAGTTCCATATTTACTCCATGCAGGATTTCTTTGTCGTGATAGCCAAACCTTACATTTTCAAGAATGATGGAATTATCTTTTGGAACATCTTTACTTTTCTCCGGACGTTTTAACTCCGGCTGTTCTAAAATACCTGCTATCTCATCAACGATCACTCCGATTTTCCCAAGGTCATCTGTATAGGAGCCCACCGTGATCAGAGGCCCGACAATTCCCAGTGAGAGAATGATACAAATGACAAAATCAGATAACTCTAAGGTTTTATTCGATACATAATAGGCTCCAAAAGGCAATACTGTAAGAAGTGTATACGGTGTCACCACCATCATCAATGCATGATAGACAGAACATCTTCTCATCCATGAAATGAAAGAGTCCGCATATTCCCTTGCCGCTTTTGTAAATTTAGCATAAGAGCTTTCTGTCTTTCCAAATGCCTTTATGACCTCTATTCCGTCAATATATTCTACCGCAGCATCATTCAACTCCTTTGTGGTCTTAACCGTCCTTTCAAAACTTGGCTTATAATCCAGCATCATTCCAAAATATGAGAAAAGTCCAACAACAATCGGAACTAAAGACCAAAGTGCCAGACGATAGTCTGTCAGGAAGAAATAAATCAGGATTACAACCGGTGCAAGCAGATTGGAGGTAAATTCTGGTACTATGTGAGCCAGAGTTGTCTCGATACTGTCAATTCTTTCCACCATGATATTTTTAAAAGTACCTGACGGTGTATCTTTCACATATCCAAGAGGTACCCTGGCAAGCTTGTCGCAACACGCTTTTCTTATATTTGCAAGTACCACAAAAGTTGCTTTATGTGACAATGACGTTGAAAGTGAATGAAACAGTTCTGCGATCACAAACGACAGTGCGATCAGGACTGCTTTTATCAGATATTTTTCAAACTCCTTTTCACCGTTTAAAAACAGTTTCACCACATCCGCAATTATAAAGTACGGAAGAATCTTAAAAATAACATTTCCTATTGCGAGCAATACACTCCACACATAGGCACTTCTTTTTTGTCCAGCCCATGTCAGTATCCAGCTGACTGCTGACTTTTTCTTTTCTTTCACACGTATTCACTCCTTGCTATAGTTTTAATTTTGTTAGTTATTCCTAACCCTTGTATAATAAAATAGGTGGCATGCCGGCATCAGCCACCTGATATTATTTTCTTAAAATGTACCTTTCTGAATCGTAAGCCTAAAATTTAACGTTCCATAATCGCTCCCAGCCACCGGTATTGAATTCCCGAAGCTTGTGCACATTTCTCTTTGCAGTTTCCTTATCTATATCGTGCTCAATGATCTGAAATATAGATGAAAAAAATCCGGTATAGATCATATGCATGAGGCTTTCCCCGACAATCGGTATTTCAATTCCATCCTCCTTCATTTTCTTCACATATTCCAAACTGGATCTCATTTCCCTGTCTACCATATTGTGTATGAATGTCTCAAACTTTCCACTGTCTCCACATTTCAGCAATAATCGGAAATTATCATAATGCTCATAGATATAGTCAATCATCTGATCCATTCCGTCGCCGGATGTGTCCGACATATTACTGGTCTGTTCTTTGGCAGAAAGCTTTTCAAAATCCTCAACTACACGGTCGTAGATCTGATATATATGTTCTATATACGGATCTGTCAGTGCATCAAAAAGCGCCTCTTTTGTCGGATAGTATTTATAAAAGGCACCCGTTGTAAGTCCGGCATCCTTTACAATATTTCTTAAAGATGCCCCGGAAAAGCCATCTTTTAAAAAATGCTTTCTGGCTGTATTTAATATATTTTTCTCTGTATCTTCTGCTTTTGTCGACATTTTTTTCTTATTCTCCTAAACGTCTCTTTGAAAATATAACAGTGTTATATAGTACTGTTATATTTTAACTCATTCTATTCATTTGTCAAGTATACTTTTTAGATTTTTCACAACTATTTTTCTCACCACACTCTGCAGTAAATGAGAAAAAAAGAGACCCATACCATAAATGATATGAGTCTCAAAAAAGCCTATAAAATCAAGCTTTCTATTTAGAATTTTACGATGTGCCCTTATATCTCTTCATTCATAACATCTACCAACTTGACCTTGCAAATCCGCAATTTGAAATTACTTTACTTGAAATAATACGATTTATGAATAATTTGACCCCCAATAAAAATGGTGTATGCCATACCCACTAAGTAATGCATACACCATTAAATTACATTAGAAATTACTTAAACTCAATAATGGAATGTTCTATCATTTTTGTAATTTATTTCTATACTCGCTTGGTGTCAATCTATATTTTTCTTTAAAAACACGATTAAAGGTTCTAAGACTTCCAAAACCACTGTCCATCGAGATTTCTGTCAGGGTATCATCTGTAGTTTCAATTCTCTGACAGGCATACCCCAGACGCGCCTCATTCACATATTGATTAAAACTGCTATGGAATGTCTTTGAAAACAATCTGGATAATGAAAATTTGCTCACGCCAAGGTCATGTGCCATTCCATCAAGTGATATGCTCTTATTAAAATTGGCAGAAATATATGATACGGTACGGTATATTATATCATCGCTGCCAATTTTGCTCTTTTCCACCAATTTCATCATCGGAATACATCTTGCAAGTATAATCTGCAAATAAGCCTGAACAACCCATATATCATTCTGCCCGGTATCTATTATGGATTCCACTGCTCTGTACACTTCATCCGGAATAACATCACTTTTTACAACAGGATATTGTGGAGCATTATTCCGCAGTACATTTTCAAATCTACCAAAAATCATTTGTGGAGCATTAATAAAAACCGCCTCATTGACTTCTGACGAAAACACCTGATAATGATGTATAACATCAGGAAATACTACTCCTATATCACCTGTTTCCATGTGATACAGCTCCTGTCCTACACCAAGCTCTAATGTTCCTTTCGTAACGCATACAATTTCCATTGCATTATGCAGATGTGGTGGCTGGTGCCGTGGCTTCCGCTTTACTGCAATAATCTCTTCATTTGTGTTTTCATACGTTAAATGCACTCAGATCATCTCTCCCATATTATACGATAATTATTCAATCCCTTTTTCTCTTCTAAGCTTTTGATTTGCAGCTTCTACATTCATCTTTGAAAGAAGAATTGTAATAAGAATCTCAAATACAAATGGTAACCATAAATACATTACCTGAAGCATAGTAATTGCAGATGCCGGCTGAGTCGCATTTGTACCTACATAACCACTGATTTCAAGCAGCCATCCTACAATAGCTGTTCCAATTCCACCACCAATTTTGATTCCAAGTGATGTGCATGAATACATAGTTCCATCTACTCTCTTTCCCTGAGTCAGGTAAGTATACTCAGAGCACTCGGCAATTACTGCATTCATGTCTCCCTGCCAAGGTCCCTGTCCTAATGCTGCAACTGCAGTAAACAGCATCATCAGTGGAACACTTCCCATGTATCCTGCTACAATCACAAGTGCTCTTGCTATCGTAGCCAAAATATATCCACGTTTATTAAGCTTATACATTCCTTTCCACTTTCCGACAAGAGTTGGTGTGAAAATAAGTGCTATTATAAGAGGAATATTTACAGCCCATGCAAATACACCAAACAGATTTTTATTCTTAAGAACCCATGTACAATAATAAATACCTGCCCCAATCATAGCACTGTATAACTGCTGCAAAATATAAGTTCCACAAATCATCATATAGTACTTATTCTTAACAAGAAGCTTAAATGCCTGAACAAGACCATACTTCTTTTCTTCATCGTTCTCTATTCCGGAGTTAAGCTCCTCTTCCGGAAGCTCCTTAACCGACAATCCTGAAATCGTATTTACTACAAGGCCTATCAAAGCATAAATAATAGCTACAAATCTCCATGCAGCAGCACCTCCACCGCATACATCAACAAATGCAACTGTTATAGACTGAATTATCAGACTTGTTGAAAAGGCAAAAATAAAACGGTAAGAGCCCATCTGTACACGCTCTTTGCTGTTCTTTGTTACCAGCGAAGTAAGTGCAGAATATGCAATATTATTTGCTGTATAAAATACACCATTCAATAATGTATATGCTATAAAGAACCATGCATACTGAGCAGTCCTGCCCCAGCTTGTAGGAATTGCAAAAACTGCTACAAGTGTCAAAGCACAACCTATATAGCCATAAATCATCCAAGGTCTTGCTTTTCCGAGCTTTGTATGTGTTTTATCAATAAGTGACCCAAAGAAAACATCTGTAAAACCATCAAATAATTTAGATGCTGCGATTAATGTTCCAACGATTCCCGATGCAAGTCCTATAGTATCTGTAAGATATACCATAACAAAGGATGTCAGGAATGCATATACTACATTTCCTGCAATATCACCGGAACCATAACCAATTTTGTTGTACCACTTTAAGTACGTCTTTTCTTCCATGAAAAACCTCCAATTAATTACTTTGTTTTATCTTTAACAGCTATACTAATTTTATATATTTGTGCAAATTTTGTCTATAAACATAATAGGCTGTAATATGCACAAAATGATACTTTTCAAACACTACAGTTTCACAGGTATTTGACTCAATTCCATTTGAAACGTAATCAATACACAATATCATGCTCTAAACATTTTGTCCATAAATGCAAATAGACAAAGCATGCATAAAATGCTATAATTCGAATGGAGGTGTGTAATGTATATTAACACGGGATATTTGAATCATTCACATAAAGATTTTAAAGATAAAAGCCGCCCTCTGATTGTAGGAAGCTGCGGGACCTATCGCCTGTCACAGCATCCTAAGATGCCTACTTACAGGCCAAGGGGAAGACTGGATTACCAGATTATATACATATCATCCGGTCTTGTTCATTTCCACTTTGACAATCCTGAAAATGAGACAATCATTCCAGCAGGACATATAGTGTTATTTCGCCCAAAAGAGCTTCAAAAATATGAATTTTATGGTAAGGATAAGACTCAGATATATTGGCTTCACTTTACCGGAAGCGACGTAAAAAACACTTTAAGAAAATACGGATTTACAGACAATAAAAGAGTCTTTAATGTTGGAACATCTCTTGAATATGAACAGGTTTTCAAAAGGATTATTACAGAGCTTCAAAGATGTCAGGACAATTATGAGGAAATGCTCATGCTTTTGCTACGACACCTTTTGATTATATTTAACCGTAAAATAACAACTGAGCATGTAATCAGAAATGAATTCCTTGACAGCCAGATGGATACAGCAATTACATATTTCAATACAAACTACAACCGCTCTATTAACGTGGAGGAATATGCTTCATCAATTGGTATGAGCATAAGCTGGTTTATCAGGAGCTTTCGGAAATATACCGGTAATACACCAGTACAATTTCTCACAGCACTAAGGATGACAAACGCACAGGTGCTGCTTGAAACGACATCCTACTCTATAAACGAGATTGCAGGCATTGTCGGATACAATAATCCACTATACTTCAGTCGATTATTCCATAAACAAAAAGGCTGTTCTCCTTCTGAATACAGAGCCAGAAATACATAATAAAAAGACAAAAGCAATATTATAATGCCAATTTTTTCCTATACTTATCTTTTTAATGAATGACTAACAGATTGTAAAAGAATAATCCTTATCAGTCTCCGCACTGATACGATAATCCTCTTCCACATCAGTTCCCCAGCTGTCGATACCTCCAACACCTCTTACTGCGCCATATATGCATAAAACAGTTCTTCTTGCCGGTGGCAGTTCTTCATGGTGAAGAGCGTTTTCAATCTCAGATGCGGTATAAGGCAGACAAGAAAATGCAAATTTTTCATCATTCTTTTCAATGCGCAGTGTCTGTGATGAGCTATCTGTCCTGCTGTTATCAAGAGCCGTATGTCTTGTAATCTCAAGCCACTCTGTATCCATTCTCATACCACATTCCTGCGGAACAAGATATTGTGTAAGACTCAGATCACCTATCTCATAGACGCCTTCTTGTGCACCTGCTTTTCTGTCAGGATATGTTTCCCCAGAGAGTCCCTTATATAAATATTTGTCAGCCAATGTTGGCATAATAAATCTCATTCCAAATACAGGAAATTCAGGGAGCCCCTGTACTCCATTATAATGTACATCCACGCGAATCTTTCCGGACGCATCAACGCTATAGCTCACAAGAACAGTTGTCGCCGGAGTTGTTATGGTCTCGTATGTATATTTTACAATAATTTCATCAGCATAAACATCACCGCCATAGATGTTATTATCAGGTGCATATGGGTTTTGCTCCTTGCCATCCATGATCACCTGTATTCCCTTACAGTCAATAAACATATCTGCCGAAAGCCAGCTTCCGCTTTTAATATGGAACTTGCTTCCCCTGTCATTATCTGTCAACGCTCTCCAGAAAGTAGGCTTTGGGCAACGATACAGCCACTCATATCCATTTTTAACGATAGATTCCAGTCCACCCTGTGCATAAGAGAAAATATAATCAAAGCCTTCACCATGTACACCAAGTGTATAGTCACCATAGACCACTCTTAATTTATCTGTATAAGCCATAGTAATACCTCACTTCCTGCATTGCCGGTTT
>ULPP01067064.1_pt1 | contig 12083 bp, 9 predicted proteins | sample 1953531 | NCBI WGS metagenome assembly ULPP01 (sample SAMEA4835630, study PRJEB28245) | human gut metagenome | biome: gut microbiome; material: fecal sample | place: Denmark | collected 2008
GCGCAAAATGCGGCGCAGCGTGAAGTAACACCATTCTTCCATCACGAAAAGCCACCAGAAGGGGGTCGGACAATAGCCAAACTTTCTTTTGAGGCGCGGCGAGAGGCGTGAGCGCTCCACGTTGGCCCAAACGCGTTTCAGTTCGTCACGGCCGTAGCGGTTTTCCGACGGCGTAAGGGATTTATGGTGGAAATGACGAAACATGCAGAGGTCAATCAATATCAACCACCGTTGGTTTTCATAGAGATTCAGTATGTCATCTCCAACGCCCAGCGACAGGAGTTGGCGCTTCATGCTCTCGCAAGCCCGCAGATAGTCGAAGCGGCGCACGGAGACGCGATGGGTGACAGAACTGCCGTGTTGGCGGTAGAAATAAATGCCGTTGCAACATCTCACCTCGCGCGAGGCGTAATAGTGCAGGCGCGTTGTGTTGTCGTCGCTATAAGTGCGGCAGGTGTCGTCAAACGGAAAACGCTCGTAGAGACTACGCCGCGCGACATAAATGCCGTGCAACTGCCAGTCGAGACTTTTCTTGAAGGCTTCGCGGCCGTCGAGCGCTTCAAACGTCGACATAGGATAGGCGGCCTCAACGCGGCCGGCCGACGTGTCTTCGAATTTCACCAGACGGAAAAGCACGACGTCTGTTTTTCCATGCGCTCTGAAAACGTTGACAGCGGACTCCAGGGCGTCGTCTGAAAGACTGTCGTCGCTGTCGAGGAAAGCGACAAATTCTCCCGCGGCCTGCTTCAAGGCCACGTTGCGTGCATAGGCCTGCCCTTGGTTGGAGGCGAGACGTATCAATTCAAAACGCGGGTCTCCAGCCGTGAGGCTATTGAGAATGCGCCACGAGGCATCGGTCGAGGCATCGTCAACGCAGATGACCTGCAAATTGCGCAGGGATTGTCGCTTCAACGATTCGATGCACTCCTTCAGATGGGCTGCTGCATTATAGACTGCCACAAGCACAGTGACCACGGGGCGCTCTTTATCTTCCGTTTGGGGATGGCTCATTTGATTTTCGTGCGTTGCATGTATCTTATGCCTTCTCCGAGATGGCGCATCATGGGCCAGAAATGGCAGAAACCGCCAGTGGCCGACTTCATGGCAAACTTGAAGCAAATCCACCACGCCTTGCGGCCGTGGACATAAAAGGTCATGGCTCCGCGGCTGCGCTGCACGCCGGCATCAACATAGATCATGGATTTCTTGAGCATGGTGCTCGTCTCTACGGTCTTGATGGGATAATAGCGCATGTGCAACTGCGCACGCAACGCGTCTTCCAACCATATTTCCTCTTCTCCGCAGGTCAGGAATTTGGTTCCGAGACCGAAGCGCTCGTCGAAGCGTATTTTCCCCTGCACGCTTGCACGGCGCGTGACCATTTCGATGGTGGAGATGGAATACGACTCAGGGATGCTCTGAATGACGCCTTCTTTTTCTGGATATTGCTTCAAGGGCTTTCCAGTGTAGGTGCTGGCGCTGAAGAAGGCAACGTCTAACTGCGGGTCGCGCTCAAATATGCGGATGATTTTGTCGAGGGATTCTGGGATGATGTGGGTGTCGTCGTCGGCAAACATGAGGATGTCGCCCGTTGCTTTCTCCACAGCGAGGTTGCGGTTGGCGGAGAGTCCGCGGCCGCGCCATTTATACAACGACACGTCGTCGCGCTCTTCAACGACCGTCGGGATGAGGTCCAGATAGCGCTCGTCTGTGTACTGATAAGATATAATGTAACGCACATCTGGGCGTTGGGGGAGCAGGAGGTCGCCCGTTCGCACGATGCCTTTGTCGATGGAGCAAATTAATATGTCGATAGTCATAGAGAAAAGGTATTAAGCGTTTTTATAACAACATTCACTTCGTCGTCTGTCATCACCGGACTGACGGGCAGGCTCAGTTCGCAACTGGCTGCACGCTCTGCGTTGGGGAAGTGCTGCCCACGATAGGCGGCATAGGCTTTCTGCTGCGGGATGGTCAATGGGTAATGAACAAGGGTTTCGATGCCGTTGTGCTGCATGTGGCACGCCAAGGCATCACGGTGGGGCGTACACAGCGGATAAATATGGAAAACGCTGGCAGAGGTGTCGCCTCCGTAGGGAATTTCAACGAGGGCATTTTTGATGCCTTGCGAATACATCGCCGCGATCTCGCGCCGCCGCTGGTTGTCGGCTTCCAGATGAGTCAGACGGATGTCGAGAAGGGCCGACTGGAGTTCGTCGAGACGGCTGTTCAGTCCCAGATATTCATGATGGTATTTCTGAGGCGCACCATAGTTGGCCAACGTTCTGACACGGAGGGCCAAATCCTTGCTGTTCGTGGTCACAATGCCACCGTTGCCGAGGGCACCGAGGTTTTTGCCGGGATAGAAACTGAAGCCTGCGGCGTCGGCCGTACTGCCAGCGCGATGGCATCCGTCGGTGGCACCGTGTGCCTGGGCGGCATCTTCAACCACCTTCCAACCATTTTCCTGGGCCAAGGCTGTCAACTCGTCCATCGGTGCCATGCGACCATAAAGATGAACGGGCATGAGGGCTTTGGTGCGAGCGCTAACAACTTGTTTCGCTGTGGTAGCCGTCATCACGAAATTGTCATCAACATCGGCAAACACGGGGGTCAGCCCAGCTCGGCTGACAGCCTCTGCCGTGGCGATGAACGTGAGGGCAGGAACGATGACTTCATCGCCGTCTTCCCATTGTTGCATATCCTTCATCGCCATAAGAATCAATGTCAAGGCGTCAAAACCGTTTGCCACACCAACGGCATATTCCGCACCGACGTATTCGGAGAAATGGCGCTCGAAATTCGCCAGTTCGCGGCCATTGAGATACCAGCCCGACTGGAGCACACGGTCCATCGCCGCAAGCATTTCGTCGTGCATGCGGCTGTTGACCAACTGAAGATTGAGAAATGATATGTGCCTCGTCATGAGAACAGGTGGTTTTTATTGTTTTTCACTATCAAGAATGTTCTGCCATTCATATCTGACGGCAGGAACAGCCACAGAAACACTTATCCCATCGCCTCTTTTGCTTGCTGAAAATCCAGCAGATAGGAATCATAGCACACGCCTCTGCCGCCAAAGCCTTCTTTCTGGTAGGCCAGTCCTTCGTTGAGGTAAAGGCCGCCGCGCTCCGTTGAGATGCCAAATTCGAAATAGCGCATGCCGCGCTGTTCGTAATGGGCAATGAGCTTTTGGATGAGCCAGTCTAATGCGCGGCGCGTGCGAGCTTCTTCGCCGGCTTCCATATATTGCACGTGAACCGTCTGCCGCGTCACGAACAACACCGCCCCCGTAATGATTTCGTCGCGCTCGTTTGCAACCGTGAAGAGTTTCACATGGGCGGGCAAGCGATCGTGCAGCAATTTGATTTCCTCGGCACTGTGAACGGGCTTTGTCTGATGGCGCGTCTCCAACACATCACAAACGATGTTCCAAAATTCCGGCAGACGCTCCCAATTGTCTTCAAGAAGTTGGAGTCCTTCGCTAGCTCTGCGTTTAATCTTGCGGTGCCACAAATCTCCGTGAAGCGGATTTTGCAACAATATGGCGGAAGAAAGGGCGCGGCTCTCCAACTGGGCGCCGGCGCGGAAGAGCCAATAGAGGTCTTCATCCGACGGGTAATCGTGGTAGATATAGGGCGTTGGTTTATACTGAAGGGCGCGGCATCCCTTTTCCAGGAAATGCGCCATCAGCAGGCGCATCATCTCTCCCACCTCGGTCGCCTGTGTGTCTGCGCTGAGCACCAAGCCGCCGTATGTCAGGCCGCCGTGGGACTGAACCAATCCTTTGTCGCTCTGAACATTGGCTGGCAGCAGGCCCCTCACGCCGCCTTTTTCATCAAGGAAGAGCAAGGAAGCGTCTTCGAAGCGGTCTTTGTGGTATTCCATGAAAGGGCGTTGGAAAAGGAAGGTGCCGTTTCTCGATTCACGTACAAACTGGTCCCAAGTCGCAGCATACCTTTCTTCATAGGCAACGGCTTTCATTGGCGAACCTCCTTCAAATATTCTTCCAAGCTGTTGATATATCCTTTCGGCTCATAGGCTTCCGAGGCCAAGCAAAGACACACGCAGTCTTCCGAGAAATCCATAAATTCACACCACACCATTTCGGGGATGTACAATGCCTCTGAGGGATTGCTGAGGCGGATGTCGGTTGTGCCGTTAGCGTCTGTGACACGGGCGGTGAGGCTTCCTTTCACGGGCACCACCACTTCAGCGCACGTTTGATGGGCATGCTTTCCACGACACTCGCCAAACGGTACGCCAAAAATCCAAAACACGCGCTTCACTTCAAACGGAAAGTCCTCGTCGCCATTTACCACGCACAGGCTTCCGCGCTCATCGACCATTCTGGGAATCTGGATTATCTTGAATCTGGATGTTTTTATATTTTGCTTTGAATCTGACATTTCCTTGTCTTGGTGTATTATATTCCGACGCCTCTATGCGCAACCCCAGGGAAAGGCTTCGGCCAGGAAGGAGGGGCAACGCTTGGCTGTCTTGGGTTATTTCAATAAGAGGGCTGATATTCCGTGTTTCGACACATTGAATCGTGTGCTCAATCGGAAACGACATGACACGCCTTGAAGAAACGAGGCACGCCGCACGACAGAATCCCGCAACGCCGAATGGTCTCTAAGGGGAGAGGCATCGTCGGCAGAAGTGATTGGATTTCAAAAACGGATTTTCAGAATACCCCTTAAACGACAAAGTTAACAAACTTTTTTGAATCTGCCCCTTCTATCCGCAGTAAAGTAATGGTGAGTAATGGTAAAAAAATAACTTGAACCATTTTGAGGGAGCAAGGAGTTCTATTCTTATGCCCTATATCTTTGTTGGTTTTGATATTTGTCACCAGTCGCATAGCCGCCGCTACCTGGCTTTGCTCCTCTGGTTCTATGGTAGAAACGCCTATAAAAAAAACGTGCCATCTTGCAGAACATCGTAAAATGGCACGGGGCTTTTTAGATTGGCAAACAGGTGATTGTTAAAGATTTCAACCACCTGCTTACAGATTTTACTTCGTCAAATATTCGGTCACATTCTTCTCAATACGTGCGGCCAAATCTTCATCGTTTTCACAAACGAAGGTCTCGCCCGTGATGTGTTCGTAGAGTTCGATGTAACGATCGGAGATGCTTTTGACGATTTCGTCGGTCATTTCAGGAACCGTCTGTCCTTCTTTTCCCTGGAAACCATTGTCCATCAACCATTCGCGAACAAACTCCTTGGAGAGCTGGCGCTGGGCTTCGCCCTTTTCGAAACGCTCTTCATAGCCTTCTGCATAGAAATAGCGGCTGGAGTCGGGCGTGTGGATTTCGTCCATCAGATAGATGGTACCGTTGTGCTTTCCAAACTCGTATTTGGTGTCAACGAGAATCAATCCGCGCTGGGCGGCTATTTCCGTGCCACGCTGGAACAAGGCCAAGGTGTATTTTTCGAGCACAGCGTATTCCTCTGGAGATACCAATCCGCGAGAGAGGATTTCCTCCTTTGAGATGTCGGCATCGTGTTCACCATATTCAGCCTTTGTGGTCGGCGTGATGATGGGTTGCGGGAATTTTTCGTTTTCTCTCATTCCCTCTGGCAGTTTCACGCCACAGATTTCGCGAACACCTGATTTATATGCACGCCATGCGCTGCCGCAAAGATAGCCGCGAACAATCATTTCAAGAGGATAGCCCTCGCAGAGGACACCAACCGTGACCATTGGATCGGGAGTGGCCATCTTCCAGTTGGGGCAGATGTCGGCTGTGGCATCCAAGAACTTGGCTGCAATCTGGTTCAACACCTGGCCTTTGAAAGGGATTCCCTTTGGAAGAATTACGTCGAAGGCTGAAATACGGTCGGTTGCCACCATGACCAAACGGTCGCCGAGGTGATAGACGTCACGCACTTTTCCGTGGTACACGCTCTGCTGACCAGGGAAATTGAAATCTGTTTTTGTTAAAGCACTCATTGTATTACGTTATTGTTGGGTTGTTCTTTCTGGTGTGTCTCCGTCGCAGACATGGGAAAGTGCCTGTTGTCTGCCACTTCCTCAAATTAGTCTTCTCGGGAGGTTTCCTCCGCCACGCTTCCCTCCGGCTTCGCTGTCGCCTCGCTTTTCTGCTCTGAGAGACGGGCTTCCTTACGCAACGCACTGTCACGGTCGTAGGCCTCCACAATGCGCGTTACGAGTTTATGGCGCACGATGTCGCGCTTGTTCATTTCGATGAAAGCAATGCCAGATACGCCCGAGAGGATGCGCACGGCCTCGATGAGTCCAGATTTCTGCGAAGGCGGCAAGTCGATTTGCGTCCGGTCGCCCGTCACAATCATCTTGGTGTTCCAGCCCATGCGCGTGAGAAACATCTTGATTTGCGCAGAGGTGGTGTTCTGTGCTTCATCGAGAATAACAACGGCATCATTCAGCGTGCGTCCGCGCATAAAAGCCAAGGGGGCTATCTGAATGACATTAGTGTCTAAATATTCCTGCAATTTTGCGGCGGGAATCATCTCCTGGAGCGCATCGTAGAGCGGCTGAAGATAGGGATCGATTTTGTCTTTCATGTCGCCCGGCAGGAAACCCAATTTCTCGCCGGCCTCCACTGCGGGGCGGCTTAAGATGATTTTCTTTACTTCCTTGTTTTTCAGGGCGCGAACAGCCAGCGCGATGGCCGTGTATGTTTTTCCCGATCCGGCCGGACCGATGGCAAAGAGCATATCGTTTTCATTGTAGGCCGTCACCAAGCGGCGCTGATTTTCGCTTCGCGCCGTAATGGGCTTGCCGCTGGTGCTGTAAACAATAACATCGCCCGACGCTTCATCATTGACATGATGGCGCTTGACGATGTTGACGACGTCTTCTTCCGAGAGAAGATTATATTTTGCACAATGTTTTTGCAGCGTATTGAATGTCTCCTCAAAAGATGCCATATCTTCCTCACCTCCCATAGCCTTGATGACGTTGTCGCGGCCGATGATGCGCATTTTGGGATAGAGGGCTCTCAGCAGGCGCAAGTTGGCATTGTTGACGCCGAAAAAGACGGCGGGGTCCGCTTCTTCAAGGAGATAATGTTTTTCTATCATACGAGTATCTATGGTCTTTTTTCAGTAAGGAGTTGGATGAACAGGGCGAAACGGTTGAATCGTCTTTTATCGGCGATTTCCAAGCGCCCCCAAAATCTGGCTTATTCTCTTATTAGACGCCTGCAAAATTACACTTTTTGTAGGAGAAAACAAGCGATTTTTGTACTTTTGTATGCGATTTCTAAAATTTTACTTATGAACAACGGATACCATCTCACGAGGTTATACATAAAAGGCGCCGTTGCCTGCTGCTTGCTGATTTTGCTTGCCGTGCGCTGTGGCGGTTGCTCCGACAATGCTTGTTTTCTAACAAAGGGAAGATTGCCAGCAACAGACGACACCATCATCATCCACAGCCGCCACGTCGACCGCCTGCTCTCCATGCCACGCAAACCGCTCGTACTGAAACATGCCGACGGCACACCGGTGAAGAATAAGATTCGGGGCGTTGGCAACTACAAGGACTGTTTCCCCGACATGAACGACGTGCAACTGGCAACGGCACAGCGGCTGGGAATCTCGCAGATTGCTGACAGAGAAGAGGCGCAGCGGCGCAAGAAAGACCTCGTGTACATCAACGACAACGCGTTTTACAGGGTGCAACATCTCTCCCACTCCATCCCTTATCTTGTTCCCCGCGCCCAGCGTCTGCTCAATGAGATTTCGCGTTGCTTCATCGACTCTTTGCAAAGGAAGGGCTATCCGTTTCATAAAATCATTGTCAGTTCGGTGCTCCGCACGGACAAGGACGTAACGAAACTGCGCCGCGTCAACAGTAACGCGTCGGAAAACAGCTGCCACCGCTTCGGCACAACGTTCGATATCTGCTACAACTGCTTTTATCGCGTTGCAGACGAAAATGACAAGGGCGAACGAAGGATATACGACGGACGCTTGAAGGATATTCTCTCTGAGGTGTTGCGCGACCAACGCATGATGGGCACATGCTACGTTCGCTATGAATCGCGACAAGCCTGCTTTCACATCACTGCGCGGTGAGGCAACAAAAAGCGAGGTTAAAGGAAGTCAGATTTTCTGCCCAAAGCATTCTTTTTTATAAGCGCCCTTGATTGGCGCAAATTTAGGCTTTGCCACATGACACAAAAAACCGTTGGAACTCAAAAGACAGTTCCAACGGTTTTTCTATGTATGGATTGATATTTACACATCACTCAAAATATTCTTCCTGGCGATGGTTGGACCTTCCAGCGTCCATGCCCTGACCGCCATGCGACGTCTCTGTGGCTTCACCTTCGCGGCGCTTATGTGTTGCCCCTTCACTCTGTCTGGCCTCGCCAGCATCACCAGCCTCGATATCTTCACCGCCATGATGGAGGGAATCGGTGCTGAGGGAGTCGTTTCTGACAGGAGCCTGATAATAGGTTCGCTGATAGGTTGAAGGGTCAATATCTGCCGAAGCAGGGGGATATTTCTTCAAATAGATGGGGGCCAAAGCAGGGTCTTTGAGCACCTTATTCATGAAGAGGCCGAAAATCGGCAGAGCCGTGCGGCTGCCCTGTCCCAAACGTCCGGAACGGAAATGAATACTACGATATTCACCGCCCACCCAGGCGCCACCCACCAAAGCAGGCGTGACACCAACAAACCAAGCATCGGAATGGTTGTTGGACGTTCCGGTCTTGCCGCCGAAATCAATTTTACCATTAAAGGAACCCATATACATCGAACTGCCAAGGGCCTGCGAAGTGCCGCCGCCATCTCTGACACCAGCCTCCAGGAGTTTCTGCATATAGAACGCAGCACGGGCATCAAGGGCCTGTATTGTTTGCGGTTGGGCTTCATAAACAACCGTGCCGTTGCGGTCAACAATCTTTGTTACCAAAACGGGATCGACATGCACACCGTTGTTGGCCACCGTGGCATAGGCGTTGACGAGTTCGAACAAGTTGACATCACTCGAACCGAGCGGCAAAGAAGGCGTTGCGTCGAGCTTCGACTGGATGCCCATTTCGTGGGCGGTTTCCACCACATTCGGTATGCCCACCTCCTGGCCGAGTTTCACGGCGATGGTGTTCACACTCTGTGCAAAGGCAGAGCGCAGAGGCAGGTTGGCATTAGAGAATGTGCCGTTGGCGTTATGGGGCTGCCAAACGGTGGTGGTGTCTTTCCTCTTATCATAAACCTCCATGCGGATGTAGGTGTCTTTCAGACGCGCATCGCTTGGCGTCCAGCCCTGCTTCATCGCTGTGGCATAAACGAAGAGTTTGAAAGTTGAACCAGGCTGGCGCATGGCCTTCACCTTGTCGTATTTCCACGCCTTGAAGTCAATGTCACCGACATAAGCACGAACGGCACCTGTTGCGGGTTCCATAACAACAAAGCCAGTGTGCATAAACTTCACCATATAGCGTATGGAGTCCATTGTGCTCATTTCCTCCGTGTGGCCGCCGTTATAGTCAAAGAGTTTGACGCTGTGGGGCTTGTTGAGGTAATAATTGACAGAATCAGGATTTTCCGGGAAACGCGCCTTTAGAATTTGATAGGCTTCCGTGGTGCTGGCAATTCGCTCGATGAAACCAGGAATCAGATTTCCCTTCTCATCGCGCCACGGGTCGCCGATACCGCGCCAATGGTTGTCGAAACTCTGCTGCACTTTCTTCATCTGCTCATTGACAGCTTCCTCAGCATAGCGCTGCATGCGGCTGTCGAGCGTGGTGTAGATTTTCAGACCATCGGTATAAGGGTCGAGCTGCGGACAGTTTTCCTTGATATATTCAGCAACCGCCTGGCGGAAATAGAGGGCTTTGCCGTCGTAAGCACTCTCAACGCTGAAATTCAGTTCCAAAGGCGTTTTCAGAAGCGAATCGAGCTGAGCCTTTGTCTTGATGGCAGCGTGGCCGAAATGTTTCTCCATTTCTCTACGATGCTCATAGATATTGCGGAGCACGAGATTGCGTCGTTCGAGACTACGCTTAGGATTGATGCGCGGATTATAGGTCGACGTGGCTTTGAGCAGGCCGACCAGCACTGCCGATTCCTCAATTTTGAGTTCCGAAGGAGCTTTGTTGAAATAGGTCTTAGCAGCCGTTTTGATGCCAAAAGCGTTCGACCCGAAATCAACGGTGTTGGCATACATCATCAAGATGCTGTCTTTCTCGTTGAGCATCTCAAGCTGCACGGCAATGGCCATTTCCTTCGTCTTCATAATCACGATGCCAACGCCGGGAATCTTGCCGACGAGGCCCGTGCCGTATTGTGAATTGGAACGGATGCGGAACATATTTTTCACCAACTGCTGCGTGATGGTCGAGGCACCACGTGCATGTCCCTGTGTGGCGTCTTTGGCTGCCGCAACAAGTCCCTTAAAGTCGATGCCGTTGTGGGAGAAGAAGCGCTCGTCTTCTGTCGACACCAAGGCCTGGAAGAAGTTGTTATTGATGGAATCGTAGACAACCGACTGGCGGTTTTCGTCGAAGAACTTGCCCATGACTTTTCCGTCGGCCGTGTAAATGATGGAGGCCTCTGGATTTTCAGGGTGCATGATGTCGTGGGCCGTCGGCGATTTGCCGAAAAGCCATAGGAAATTAAACATGACGGCGTTGACATAAAGGAATGCCAGCACAATCATGCTGAGGAAAAACACGATGAGTTTGTACCACCATTTTTTCTCTCGGTAAAGACTTTTATACCATCGCCATACTGCAACTATACTCTTTCTGATGAAACGGAACGCTGAGGCTACGCAATGCAGCAAGCCGCCGAAGATTTTGCTCATGATTGTAAAAGGTAGATATATGGATAATAAGGCGGAGGAAGGGGACGGACTAACGTCACAGTTCCATGAAACAACAGCGGATTGTTTCACCACCCGATTGTAAGTAGGTGTTCAAAATTATTTTATAGTATCCATGCAGGGGAAACCTGTTTGATATGTGAACTAATTTTGAGCATCGACTTATCTTCACGTTGCCGCTGAGAGGACAACATGGTGCAAAAGTAATCAATTCAGCACGGGTAATCCGTCTGATTTTGTATAAAATTTCTTATTTCGGCTTCATTGTCGGGATGAAACCAATGGATTTCAGGGTCTTTATTAAACCAGGTCATCTGTTTTTTGGCATAGACACGGGTGTTCTTGCGCATGCGGTCTAACGCGAAATCAAGTTCCCAGTCTCCATCGAAATGTTTAAACAGTTCTTTGTAGCCCACGGTGTTGAGGGAATTACAATGGCGATAGGGCAAGACGCGGCGGGCTTCGTCAAGCAGTCCCTGCTCCACCATCAATCCCACTCTGGCATTGATGCGGGCAAAGAGGTCGTCGCGCTCGCGCCGCAAACCGATTTTCAGAATGCGGAAGGGACGCTGTTTTTTCACGCCGACACGAAAAGAAGTGTAGGTGTGGCCCGACTGGTGGCAGATTTCGAGGGCATGCACCACGCGCTTCGGATTCTGAAGGTCGCAAATGGCATGATATTCGGGATCGAGTTGCCTGAGTTCTTCGACCAAAGCGGGAAGCCCCTCCTTTTCAAAACGTTCACGCATCCACTGGCGCGTTTGTTCGTTGATGGTCGGTATGTCGTCAATGCCATTACACACGGCATCCACATAGAGCATCGAACCGCCTGTGAGCACCAAGGCATCATGCTTTGCAAATTCGCTTTCGATGACCTGCAAACAGGCTTCTTCGTAGCGGGCGGCACTGTAGTATTCTTCCAACCCCAACTGCCCCACGAAATAGTGCTTCACACGGGCCTGTTCTTCCGCTGTTGGCGCAGCGGTGCCGATGGGGAGGTCGCGATAAAGTTGACGCGAGTCGGCACTAAGGATGGGACATCCGAGCGACTCTGCGACGTCAAGACTCAAGGCCGTTTTTCCAATGCCCGTCGGCCCTATAATAACAATTAGCGTTTTCAATATTTCCTCTGTTTTAATGAAAAAGGTGGCATCGTCTACGAAGCACCAAAAGGGAAGAGAGAGACATGCCAACACCATCATCCGCTGTTCCCACGAATGGCGCATAAGTAGGTGGTCAGAATTATTTTTACATTTGA
>ULPP01054781.1_pt1 | contig 12042 bp, 8 predicted proteins | sample 1953531 | NCBI WGS metagenome assembly ULPP01 (sample SAMEA4835630, study PRJEB28245) | human gut metagenome | biome: gut microbiome; material: fecal sample | place: Denmark | collected 2008
ACGTCCCCTTTGCTGTACAGCAGTATGCACCGCGCCGGACTTCCATCGCGGCCGGCTCTGCCCGCCTCCTGGTAGTAGCTCTCGAGATCCTTCGGCATGTTATAATGCACCACCAGAGCCACATCGGATTTGTCGATGCCCATTCCGAACGCATTTGTGGCGACTATCACGTTACAGCGGTCGTAGGTGAAATCCTCCTGGGCGCTGCGGCGCTCGTCGTCGGGCATTCCGGCGTGGTAGCTCCTGACGTTAACGCCGTTGAGCCGCAGGAAGTCCGTCACCGCCTCCACGTTTTTCCGGGTGGAGCAGTACACTATCGAGCTGCGTCCCTGCATTTCGCGGATTATTCCCAGGAGCACCGCATTTTTGTTACGCTGCTCGGTGGGGCGTACCTCGAAATATAGGTTCGGGCGGTCGAATCCGGTGGTGACGGAAAACGGCTGCCGCAGTCCCAGAATGCGCACGATGTCGTCCTTGACGATATCAGTCGCGGTCGCAGTGAACGCAGCCAGAACCGGGCGCTTCGGGAGCTGCTCAACAAACTCGGAGATCTTCAGATAGCTCGGACGGAAATCCTGCCCCCAGTGGGATACGCAGTGTGCCTCGTCCACTGCCACAAGCGGAATATCCAGTCCCCTGCACATGCCCAGGAACCCGTCCGCAGTCAGGCGCTCCGGCGCTACGTAGAGTATTTTGTAAAGTCCTGAGGAAGCGTTGTCCAGCACCTGGCGGTACTCCCACAGGTCAAGGGAGCTGTTGATAAACGCCGCGTTGACGCCGGACTGCCGCAGACCCTCCACCTGATCCTTCATCAGCGAGATAAGCGGTGAAATAACGATGGAAGTCCCGCTGAACATCAGCGCCGGAACCTGGAAGCAGACCGATTTTCCCGCGCCGGTGGGCATTACGCCGAGACAGTCCTGCCCGGCGAGAATGTGGTCGATTATATCGCCCTGACCGGGGCGGAATTCGCTGTGTCCGAAATACTGTTTCAGAACCTCGTTTTTATCCATGTCTGCCTCTCAAAAACAAAGGGCGGCAGCTTTCGACTGACCGCCCTGTAATTCAGTTTGCGTTCTGTGCAGTTAGTTACCGCACTCAATGCTTATTTCGTTGAACTTGCCGAGGATATCGTCCACAACAAGGTTCTTCTTAGCCTCGCCGTCGATATCCATAACAGCGCTGCCGCCGTGCATCATAACAAGTCTTGAGCCGTACTCCACCGCGAAGCGCAGGTTATGTGTGACCATCAGCGTAGTGAGGTGCTTTTCCTTGACGACCTTCTCGGTGATCTTCATGAGCGTCTCGGAGGACTTGGGGTCAAGCGCCGCCGTATGCTCGTCTAGTATCAGCAGGTCGATGTCAGCCATAGTCGCGATTATCAGCGCAAGAGCCTGTCTCTGTCCGCCGGAAAGCGAGCCTGCCAGCACGCCCATGCGGTTCTCAAGACCCATTCCGCAGCTTTCGAGCAGCTTCTTGTAATGCTCCTCGCGCTTTCTGTTCACCGCCGGTGAAAGTCCGAACGGGTGGAGCTTATTGTCCGCAAGCGCGAGGTTTTCGAGGATAGTAAGGCTGCCGCAGGTTCCCATCTTCGGGTCCTGGAGCACTCTGCCTATCTTCCGTGCGCGCTCGTACTCCTTCGAGAGCACGATGTTCTCTCCGTTGAACACAACCGCGCCGGAATCCGGCTGGATACCGCCGCAGACGATATTCAGCATGGTGGTCTTGCCGCTGCCGTTGGAGCCTACAACGGAGATAAAGTCCCCGTCGTTGACGTCGAGCGTGAAGTTGTCGAACAGCTTGCTCTCATCGACGGTCCCGCGGTTGAACACCTTCGTGATATTGCTGAGCGCAAGCTTGCTGTCAGACTTCACTGGCTCGGGCTTTTTGCCGAGGGAGGTTATGAGCTTCCTCAGCTCGCTTCCGCCGAGCACAAGCGCAACGAGGAATATCAGCGCCTTCATCAGGTTGTTGAAATCCGTCGGGATACCGAGGGAGAGCACGATCTGGTAAGCCGCCTTGTACACGAGGCTACCCAGGATAACCATTGTGGTGCCCTTCATGAACTTCACGCGTCTGAACAGGCTGAGTCCGATAATTACGGAAGCAAGACCCAGAACTACCATGCCTATACCCATCTGCTGGTCAGCGGAGCCCTTGTTCTGCGCGATGACCGAACCGGCGAGCGCCGCGAATCCGTTGCCGAGGGCAAGACCGAAAATCTTCATGGAGCCGGGATTCCTGCCGAGCATTACGGTGTACTTATCGTTGGCGCCGGTGGCTCTCAGGAGCAGTCCGTGCTTGGTCTTGAGGTAGAGATCCAGCAGGAGCTTGCACACGATAACAAGAATAAGCGCGATCACCACGGTCCTGATGTAGAATCCGCCCTCGCCGATGTTCTTGGGGATAAGCGAAGCAATGCCGGAATTGAATATCGTGTTCTTAGTGAAGAAGGAAGCGACCGCCTTTCCGTCGGTACCCGCCTTGAGTATGACGAGGTTCACGGAGAGCATCGCAGTGTACATGATGATACCGCAGAGCAGCGGAGTAATGCGGAGCTTCACATGCATAAGTCCCGTGAGGACTCCGGCAGCCATTCCAGCCGCAAACGAGATCACCAGGCACAGCCAGGGGTCGACGCCCTGGATTATCAGCACGCCGCTTAGCACCGCGCCCAACGGGAACGTGCCGTCTACAGACAGATCCGGGAAGTCCAGAATACTGTAAGTTATGTACATTCCCATTGCAAGGAGCGCATACATCAGCCCCTCGTTGAGAATGTCTATCAGAATGTTAATTACCAGTGTCATTATCTGTCCCTTTCCAGATCTGAAATAACGCGCTTATTACGCAGCGTCTGCCTCTGAGTTTGTGGTCACCATCTCGGCGTCGGCGTACTTCTCAGGAACCGTGAAGCCGAACTTCTCCATTACCTCGGAGTTGATGACCGGTGTGCCGTCGGAGATAGTACCTACAGCCATGGTCTTGGGGTCGGTGCCGTTGAGGACCTCAACGCCCATCTCAGCGGTCTTTTTGCCGAGCGCGATGTAGTCGATGCTGATGGAAGCGAGGCAGCCATTCTTGACCTGCTCGATCTCGGAGCCGTAAACCGGGATATTAGCGGCGTTTGCCTTCTCAATAACGATAGAGAGGTTGTTTACAACGTTGTTGTCGGTGAAGTTATTGATGCAGTCTACCTGAGAAGCCAGAGTTGTAGCAGCCTGGGGGATATCAGCCGCGCCGGAAACGCCCTGGTCAACTACCTCAATGCCCTTCTCTGTGCATACTGCCTTGAAGGACTCGAGCTGAGACATCGAGTTAGCCTCAGTGGTGGTGTAGAGCACGCCGATCTTCTTTACGTCCGGCTGAATGGACTGAATGAGATCCACCTGAGCGGAAAAGTCGAGAATATCTGATGTGCCGTTGCAGTTGTTGTAGCCTGCCTCCAAACTCTCGGTAAGACCTGCGGCTACCGGGTCGGAAACTGCGCAGAAAATTACCGGGATATCTGACTTGTTCGCTGCGGAGTACGCGGAAAGCGCAGCCGGAGTAGCGATGGCGTAGATCATGTCGTAGCCCTTGGAAACGAAGTTTGCGGATATGGAATCGCAGGCAGCGCCGTCGCCCTGACCGTTCTGGAGGTCGATGATAACGCCGTCCTCGCCGTAAGCCTCTACCAGACCCTGTCTAACGCCCTCGTAGCAGTTGTCAAGGGAGGGGTGAGAAGCATACTGGATAATGCCGATCCTCTTTGCGCCCTCAGCAGCGGAGCCGTCAGCCGCGCTGTCGGAAGCGGTGCTGCTGGTTCCGTTGGAAGCGCAGCCGGTGAACGCAATAGTCAGCGCCATTGCAGCGCCCAGGAACTTTGCGATGTGTGTCTTTCTCATGATGTTTCTCCTTTTGTTCGTGGAAGTACTCGGAAAATAAAAAAATCCTGCCCCTCTAATGGGACAAGATCTCTCCTGCGATACCACCCAAATTCGCCCTTTCGGACGCTCTCGCCTGCGGTCTGCACTATGTACTCTAATGCAAAACGCTCCTGCTGTAACGTGCAGCCACGTCGCCCCTACTCCGTAAGTTCTGCCGGAGCCCGTTCAATGCTTCAGCCATGCTGACCGCACCGAACACGAACCCTGACCGCCCGTTTCAGTTTGCCCTCGCAGGTCCATTCGTGAATGCATACGCACCGTGCTCGCACCATTGCACGGCTCTCTGGAGCGCATCGGCAGACCCTACTTCTCCTGCTCAACGGTTTATGTGCTTTTATGTACATCGTTATTCTACCACACTTCCTCCACTTTGTCAAGGGGTAATTTCTGTTTTTTATACAAACTGATGAAATAGTAAAATTGCCGTATTTTTCCTTGACAAACCGGCGGAAATATGTTAGCATAAGATAACATCGATGGAGTAGCCGGCTGACGTAATGCAGCGATATGTCAACATACTGACGGAAACGTCTGGCATATCTTGAATGGCTAGGCTCACATATAACGCCGGCCGCGTCCGGCAGAAGTATGTGCGCTCTCTCATCTGATAAGCTGTCAGGCAGGTGCATGTGCGCCTGCTTTTTTTGCGTCCGGGCTGCTGGTGCTCATCGGCGGCAACATGCCCCGGGAGGCTCTCTCAAACGACGAGGAAAAGGAAACCAACAAGATGGACGTCAAGACTATGTTCATGCTCGCGTGGCTACCAGTATCGACGCCCTCGCCGGCGGAGTTTTCGGAACAAAATACAAGACCAAAGCCGAAGCCGCAGGCGGCGTTATACTTATCCTCATCGGCGTAAAGATCCTGCTTGAGCACTTCGGGATACTCTGAAATTCAGAATTCGGAATGCGGAATTATTGTTTCCGGCTTCGCCGGAGAATTTCGATTGTACACCTATTTAGGGCGTACGCCGCAAAACAGCCAGGGCTGCAATAATACAGCCCTGGCTTTATATTAGTTATTCAAAGTTATCAACGTATACCTCCTGGAGTATCTTTGCGAATTCCTCGATGGAAAGCCCCTTTGCGGTCACGGTGGTGTAATTTCCGTCATCGGAATCGTTTATTGCGTACAGCCAGTAATCCCCGGTGGGCACCTTCGCGCCCGCTACAACTACCCTTACCCGCTTTCCGGTTTTATCAAGCCATGTGCGCGTAGGCTGTATGTTCTCCGTGCCGAACTCCTCGCCGTAGCCGGGAAGCGCGTCGCCGTTGGTTATAAAGTTAATCTTCAGCAGTTTTGTATCTCCCTGTTTCCAGGTCACGCACTCGGAAACGTAACCGCCGTCTGCGGCCGCGGTGCGCTTCGTAACGCTGTCCGCCTCAAAAGGTACGTTCACAGGTCCGCCGGGCGTATTTGCCGCAGCAAATACCGCCGCTTTCTCAGCAGAGATTTCCTGCTCGCCGGTATCGGAGGTAAATCTCATATCGGAATCGTCATACCTCACCATCGGATTCGGAGTGATATAGCCGTATTCCGTGTCAAACTCCGAGCCATACTCGTACCCGCTGATGTCGAAATCCTCGCCTACCTTGCTGCCCAGGGAAAAATGATCGCTGTCTGAAACGCCGTACAGAGCCATTGCAATAATATCCATAAGGTCGGATTCGTCAGCGCCGCATGTCTCTACGCTCCATGTCACCGGCTTTGAAGCACTCGCTGTCGCAAAGCGGTAGAAAGGCACGCCGCAGTCTATTCTGCCGCAGAAGCCCGCCTGCCAGTCTCCGGAAATATCAAGATAACGACGCTCCATGAATACATCGGCGCTGGTTATGGAGGATTCGTAGCCGTCGCCGCCCATACGCAGCACCCTGCCGTCCGGCAAAGTGATACGAAGGTCGGAATAGATGTCGAACTTACCAAAGTTCACGCGCGCGACCTTTTCGCCGTGGTCGAAATACAGCGAAACGCCTGCGGGAGCGCCGTCCCCGTTAGTCTGTAAAACTGCTGACTCACCGGGCTGGAGCACCCAGCCGCGCTTCTTCATAAGCTGAATAAAATCCCTGCCGAGGACTGTCTGCTCCGCTGCCGCCGCTTCATCGGCGCTCTTGAAGTACTCGATATCGTCTGCCGGAGTATAGTCCATCAGCGCAGGCTGATTGAACCAGATACGCCCGATTGGAGAATCTATCTGATATCCATAGTCAATGTTGAACGCGTAGTCAGGGTAACGCACCATAGCGCCCGCCGGCGGGTCGACCTCCCCTGTGTAAAGCTGCGCCAGAATCCTTGTAAAATCGCGGCAGCCTACATTGCGCGCTTCAACTACTACGTACCTGCCGTCCGCATTCTTGAAGCCGCCGATGTAAACGTCGTCGCCGTTCATTGCGCCCCAGCCTGCGCAGACCTCGCTGTTGCCCTCCGCGCCGGTAATGAACTCGGGGCTTCTCTTGACGGGGTACCGCCCGAACGTTGCCAGGCTTCCGTACATTCTCCAGTCGTCCAGCACCTTAACGGAAATCTCTCTTTCGCCGCATTTGAAAATCAGGTTCGCATAGAAGCTGGTGCGCTTCTTGTTCTTGAAGTAATCGACCTTATCAGTGAGGTAGTGGTCGGGAATTTCAGTTTCAACGCCGTTGTCGTCAATGCTGATATAGGTACCGACATACTTCTGCGCCTCCGCGAATTCCTCCGGGTCGTCGCCGGGGAGCATTTCAGTGTTGATCCCCGTGTCCTTTGCCCAGTCCGCCGAGCCTTTATTATAAATCCCCTCGTACGCCGCGCGGTATACGAGCTTTGTCATATTGCCGCTTCCGGCTGCAAATTCGTCCGGTATAGTCAGCTTGTTCATCATGTCAACGCCGGTAAGCTCCGGTATCTCGTCAAGCGTGTAGTAAGGAACATCGCCGCCGTCGACAGACTGGTCATACTCAACATTCCAGCAGTTTCCGCCATAGTAGTAGGCATCGCCTGTCAGGTAATAGAAAGTAAGCTGATTGAGATTCAGCGTGCCCCACTCGGTCTCCTGCTTTTTCGGGCCAGGGAGAATTATTTCAAAGCCCTTGTCGTCCGTGTTGGTGTACCCGGTGTATATCGCCGTTCCGTCAGCGTCATACAGTCCCATGTGATCCTGTATGCGGTACTGATAGGTGTTCTTCGCGATACAGCCGATGAACTGGTCTCGGGTGATGTTCTTCGCGTCTATGCGGACGTACGCCTCGGGACTTGCCGAATCAATGTAATAGTACGCCGTGTAGTAGGTGTCCGTGCCGTCGGTGTAAGTCCCGACGCACATTTCGAGGTCATATGCCGGGTCGATGAAGTTGGCATAGCTTTCCCGCGAGAAAAGGCTCTCCGGCTCGCCGGGCGCGGTCAGGTAGCCGCCGTCAGGCAGGGTTATCGGAATGAACTCATTCTCCACCGTGGAAATGCTGAGATTAGCCTGCTTTGTGCCGTCCTTGCTGCGGTAGATGAGGGTCATTCCCGTGTCGCTGTAGCAGCCGTCCGAGTAGGGGACTTCCTCGCCCAGCGGGCGCGTATCGGTGATATCATCGCCGCCGTCGGTATCATCGTACATTTCAAGCCCGTGGTTCTGTGCGTATATCTGATCCCAGCCGAGGGAGCTGAATGTTCTTTTGAACCACCTCGTGCGCATTTCCGTGACCGCCGCCGCGCTGTCCGCGAACTGCTGTCCCGGCTCTGAATGCTCCGCGCTGGTTTCGGAAAGCTCCTGGAAACGCATAATGCCGCATGCGGTCTTTATGCTGTTACCGTCGTCCTGAGCCTCGATCGTCTCCGGCTCGGTGGATTCCGCAGTCTGCGGCATATCGGAGGTTTCATGCGTGCCGTTTGAAGTCACCGGCTGCGGCTGAGGAATGCCGTTCCGGCTGAGCATTGCGCCCGCCCCCACCGCGAACACCGCGATGACTGCCGCCGCCGAACCTGCTATCGCGGCGGTTTTCCCGGCGCTGCTCTTCCTCGGGGCGAGCTTTATTTCCTGCGTGGAGTGGAGCAGCCCGTCGTCCTCGAATTCGCCGGAGGAATTCTTCTGCTCCATCGCCGCCATGAGCTTGTTCTTCATTTCCGCTCTGCACTCATCGGAGAGCGTGATCTTATCATATGCCGACTTAAAATCTTTTCTGTTCATATCGCGTCCTCCTCTAAACTTATTTTAAGTGCGCTGCGCCCGCGCTCCAGGCGCTTGTAGACCGTGTTCTCGCTTATGCCGAGCGCCCCGGCTATCTGCGCCGCGGTCATATCCTCGTAATAGAACATGTAGACTGTGGTTTTCAGCTTGTCCGGGAGCCTCATCACAAGGTCGAGCAGCTCGTGCTCGCTGTCGCTTGCCGGAGCGCTGAGCGTGTTCTCAAGGAATTCGTCCAGCGGGACGTTCCGGCGTATCCTGCCGGATTTCATGACGTTCAGCGCCTTGTTCTGCGCCGTGCGTATCAGCCACGCCTTGACGTGGTCCCCGCTCTCGAAATACTCCTGCTTTATCAGCGCCAGGAACGTCTCCATTACGATATCCTGAGCCTCCTCGCGGCTTTTCACGATATTCAGGGCGATACGGTAGACCATGTCCGCGTATTTATCGAACATGCCGCCTACGGTGTCCTGAGTCAGATTGATCATATATTTCCCACCTTTCCGGCAGACCTGCTGCCTGCGGAAGTATCCGCTTTAATAATAACACAAACCGGGGGAATTTTTCCTGACATCTGCAAAAAAATATCGAAAATTCACCTTCCAAAAATCACCCTTCCAAATTATGAAATATGTACAATTAGTGATTGTACAGGGAATAAACCATGAAAAACCCTTGAAAAAAAGCGGAAAACATGATATAATAAATTGTATCTAAAGCCAATACCCAAGCTATCTTACAGGAGGTTTTTATCATGGTTTTAAAAACATCACAGAAAGCAGGCAGCTTTCTGCTGGCTCTGGTAATGCTGCTGTCCCTGACATCAGTTTTCTGCTTTAAGAGCGCTTCTGCCGCAACAGACGGCGAGTGGCAGTACGAGCTTGAAAACGGCGGTGTGACGATCACCGGATTCATCGGCACGAGCAGAACCATCTCAGTCCCTTCAAAGGTCAACGGTCAGCGTGTTAAGAAGGTCACTGCCCTTAACAACAACAATACTAAGGCTTCAGTAACTACCGTGTCGTTTGCAAACGGCATTGAAGAGATCGGCACCGGAGTCTGCAAGGGTTATATCTCACTTGAGAGAGTTGCTCTTCCTGACACTCTTGTTACCATCGGAAGCGACGCATTCTTCAACTGCTCTTCCCTGACTGGCATCACGATCCCGAACTCCGTTACGACCATCGGCACCAACGCATTCAACGGCTGTATCGCTCTTATCAGCGCAGACCTCAGCTGCAAGGCTACTGTGATTCCCGACGGATTATTCACCGGGTGCAATATGCTGAATACTGTTGCACTTCCTTCTTATACGACTGATATCGGCGTTGCTGCATTTTCCGGTTGCCGTTCTCTCGCGTCCATCATTATCCCCGATACAGTAAAAACCATCGCCAAGGACGCATTCAACGGCTGCGTTAGCCTGAAGCGCATCTCCCTCTCCACAGAGCTCAAGACCATCGGCGAAATGGCTTTCAAGGACTGCACAGGTCTTACTGAGATCTTCATTCCCAACAAGGTAAAGACAATCTCCGAAGAAGCGTTCTCCGGCTGCTCCTCCTTACAGAATGCCTACATCGGTTCCAGCGTTTCCGTTATCAAGAAGTACATCTTCTCAGGCTGCACAGCATTAAATAATATCGTATTCGGCGGCGATTACTACAACTTCACAGACCTCTCCAGCACCATGATGACTGGTACATATACGTATTACCCCTCAAAGTATGCTGACGGCTGGTCTCACTACAATGTTGTAAATATGAAGAGCTACAGCGCCCCCACAAACGTTGCAATCTCAGGCACCACAGAGGCTGCTCCCGGCGCTAAGGTAACGCTCAAGGTAACTGCAACACCAGCAGGCGGCGAGTTCAATAACGTTTACGTGCTCAAGAGCTCCAATCCTAACGTAGCTTACATATCCGACGACGGTACCATCATTGCGAGAGCGACTGGTATCACCACCATCACAGCCTATACAGTAAGCGGCGCTTCCGCTTCCGTGACCTTCTCGGTTACACCGGATAAGCCCCAGAACCTTACTGCAACAGCAAAGACCACTACCTCAGCAGAGCTGACATGGAATGCTATCCCGAACGTTACCGGCTACAACATCTACCGTTCCACCTCCAAAAACGGCACCTTCAAGAAGGTCGGCAGCGCTACAACCAACTCCTACACCGACAAGGGCCTTTCCAAGGGCAAGACCTACTACTACAAGGTAGCATGCTATGTTAACTCCGACGGCAAGCAGGCGATTTCCGCGTACAGCTCCGTTGTATCCGTTAAGGCTGCGGCTCCGGCTCCGGCTCAGGTAAGCGCTAAGAAGGCAAAGAGCGGCGCTGCGAAGATCACATGGAGCAAGTCTACCGGCGCCAACGGATACGAAGTTTACATGGCTGCCTCCGCGAAAGGTAAGTTCACCAAGGCAGGAACTATTTCCAAGTCCGCTACAGTTTCCTTCACCAAGAGCGGTCTCAAGAGCGGCAAGACCTACTTCTTCAAGGTCCGCGCTTATACCACTGTTGGCGGCAAGAAGGTCTACAGCGACTACACCAGGACTGTTAAGGTCAAGGTTTGATCTCCTAAAACACGAAATGCGTCCTGCGAAAGCAGGGCGCATTTTTTATTTGAATTCGCATTGAAGGACTCGTTTAAACCGCTTGCTGGCGTAATTCATCGACTTCCCGGCACAGGAAATAAAAAGCGGAGAAACCTAAAGCTCCTCCGCCTGATATTCAGTCAAACCGCCTTGCCGTAGATATGCTTAATAAAACCCGCTACTCAGCAGGGTGGGTAAGGTCGCCTGATGGTTTCACGCTCCCTATCTTCCGCAGTACGGGAGGTCTGCAATCCGCCGCCAGAGTCGAGATCCCAATTAAAACATGTTCGGATTCATAACAACATATCCGCACGAACAAGGCAGTAAGTCAGCTTTAATAGTATCTACAGAATACTCTGAATTATTACTGTAAGATATCGTCTTCTCCGCCGTCCATTTCTTCCATCGAGAACAGACCTTTCAGGAAAAGCTCCCCTATGCGCTGGTTCTCTTCCTCGGAGTCTATCGAGGAGAACAGAAGCTCGTCGCCGTCTTCCTCGCCCTTCAGAACTACAAACTCTTCCGGCTCGTCGTCCTCGTTTTCCGGCTTAGGGAGCAGCGCGTAATAAATCACGCCTTCGTACTCCATGCTTGCGATACACTCGAACTCTGTAGTAACGCCGTCCTCATCGTCGAGGGGAATGTAGGTCTCCTCAAAGAAATGGAAAACTGCGGGCTTCCCAGAATCGTCCTTGATGGTAACAGACTCGCCGTTTTCGTCGATGATCACATTATCATTATCTGCCATTTTGATTCCTTTCTGCAAAGCCGCAATTCATCTCACGGATCCTTCGCTATCTATATTTTACATCAAAGAACCGATCTTGTCAAGGACTTTTTTCAGACAATTTGTACATTTCCGTATTTTTCATTGAATCAGCAATTTTTATTCCGAAACTCACCCATTACGTGAAAAGACCCTCATACGCAAAAACGGCACCGCCGAAGCGATGCCGTTCAGTATTGAGCTTTTGTATCAAGCAAAGAGCGCTTAAATTAGCCTCTCTTCTTGGATACGATAACAGCGCCAGCAGCCAGAGCAGCTACGCCAGCAACTACTGCGATACCCTCAACGCCGGTGTCAGGAGAACCCTTGCCATCGGAAGCTGCAGCGTTGTCAGCAGGAGCCTCAGCGTCAACGGTAGCAGCGTCAGCAGCGTTGTCGTCAGAAGCAGCAGCGTCGCCCATGCCAGTACCAGAAACGGTGAAGGTTACGGACAGAGTGTCATCGAAGGAGAAGCCAGCAGCGTCGATAGGAGCGTCCTTAGAGGTGTCGCCGTATGCGTTGTAGATCTCAAGTCTGATCTTGCCGTTGCCCTCGATGTCGCCGTAGTAGAGCTTGCTCTCGTCAACAGCAATGTCAGTGGAAG
>ULPP01035664.1_pt1 | contig 11999 bp, 10 predicted proteins | sample 1953531 | NCBI WGS metagenome assembly ULPP01 (sample SAMEA4835630, study PRJEB28245) | human gut metagenome | biome: gut microbiome; material: fecal sample | place: Denmark | collected 2008
AAGCGGACTGAGAATAGGAACACCTGCCGTTACAACAAGAGGCTTCAAGGAGCCTGAAATGGAGCTTATCGCAGGTTGGATAAGCGATATCATCAATGACTTTGACGGAAACAAGGACAGAGTCCTCTCTGAGGTTCAGTCCCTTTGCGAAAGGTTTCCGCTCTACAGTGAATAAGTGAATAAATAAAAGCACTGCCGCAACTTAATGTTGCGGCAGTTGGTTTATACGATATTGTACATGATGCAGAAATATTATAAAAACCGTGGAGCGGAAATCGATCCTCCGAAAAAGTACGATTTTATATTTCTTTGCCGAGAATTTTTGCACTCTTGCAAAGCTTTTTGATTTTTATATATTCATTTTTGCCGGGGCAGATGTCGTAAATTCCGAGTGTGGAAAGCACATACCATGCCGCCGTTGCGCCGTTGTCCTCATCTCCGGGGAAGCCGTCGTCCGTGTAGCTGAACGCCTCCTCGCAGAGCTTATTGACCCAATATTCGCTCTTTTCTTTCTCACCGAGAGCGGCAAACAAATAGGGGAGATGGAAGCTCGGCTGATTGGAAATTGCACACTGACCGAAATCGACCGCCGCCATCTCCGCCATTTCGTGAATTTCAGAGCCGTAGCCGCTCGTACAATAAATCGGCGGAGTTGCGAAAAGCTCGTCAAGCTTTTCAATCAGCTTGTCCTTGCCGCCGTAAAGCTCGGCAAGTCCGTCAATATCGTGCGGAACGGAAAACGATGACTGCCATGCGCTGCCCTCGGTGTATTCGTCCGCCCAGTCGAAGCAGTCAAACGGTTCTTTGAATTTTCCGTCGGTCGTTTTTGCTCTCATAAAGCCTGATTCGGGGTCGAAAAGATTTTTGTAATTTTTTGAACGCTTCATGTATTCGTCAACGATTTCATTCCTGCCGAGCACCTTCGCAACCTGTGCTATGCAATAGTCGCCGTATGCCGCATCAAGGGTGAGGTTGACGCAGTTGTTGTCAATAATATCTGCCGGAACGTAGCCGTATTTTACATATGCTTCCGCTCCTGTTCTGCCAAGGTCGGGATGGTGTGAATCGTGATTTGCATGACGGAGCATACCTTCAAGCGCCGTTTCAAGAAGCTCACCGCCGATGATTCCCTTAACTGCGGCATCGGCTATAATTGCATCAAGCAGGGTGGAGGGCATACAGCCTCTCTCACCGATTGACGGCCATCTCGGAAGCCAGCCGCCCTCTTTATAGTCAACGATAAATCCTTCGAGCATCTCGGCATATTCTTTCTTAGCAATCATTGCAAAAAGCGGAAATTCCGTTCTGTATGTGTCCCAAAAACCGTTATCGGTGTATCTCACACCGTTTTTTGTGCTGCCGTCAAACGGGCAATAATGAAGCTTGTTGCCGTCCTTGTCAATTTCATATGCCTTGTGCGGAAAAAGCCCCGTTCTGTACATACAGGAATAGAATGTTTTCATTTGCTTTTCGTCAACAGGGTCAATCTCGATTCTCGATAGATATTCGTTCCAGATGTCATTACCCTTTGAACGAAGCTCGTTGAAGCTTTTGCCTTCGCAGTCCTGCTTCATGTTTTCAAGTGCCTGCTCAAAGCTTATGTATGACGAGGCAATATCGGCTTCAACCGATGTGTCACAAAGTGCGGCATGAATAAACTCGCCGTCCTTTTTGTAGGATTTCTCCGGGTCAAGCTTTGATTTGAACTGAACAATAAGATAGGTTTTGAAGCCCTCGTGAAAAGCTCCTCTCGCACCGTCGGTTGTGCAAAGCAGACGGTTGTTTTCAAAATCAAAATCAAAAGTATAGCTGCCGAAAACGGGGAAAACAGTGAAGTACGGAGTTCTGCCCTCGGGATAGTTGAGCCTTATTTTACAGCTTCGCTCGGCGGGAGTAAGTTCAAAATCAGTCCTCGAACGAAGAAAACGGAATTTCATATATGTCGGTGTCATAACTGCGTCCTCCGGACGGTAGCTCGACCATGCGCTGCCGACAGAGTCCCTGACTTCACCCGTTTGCGGAGTGAAAAGAAAAGTTCCGTAGTCGGAAATCCACGGGCTCGGCTGATGAGTGAGCCTTATGCCCTCAAGACTGCGGTGAGTCGGGTTGTAGAACCAGCCTCCGTCATATTCGGTCTGAGCCGAATAGCCTGCCATTGCGAACGGGAGCTGAACAAGGGGCAGTGTATTTCCGTTTGAAAAACGTCTGACGGAATTTGTGCCCTGTTTTATGTTAACATATTTCAAATAATCCATGATTTTTCCTCCGAATTTATCGTGTTCAGCTCATTGTATCATATCGCCTTTTCGAGCGCAAGACAAAAGCCTCAAATTACAGAGTTTTTTGTAATTTGAGGCTTAAATATAATTCTTTAATTATTCAATTGTGCCGGAGGTTGCCTTAAGATACATACTGTCATCGGTAACAAGCTGAAAACGTTCGTCCTTGTTCGTGTCACTCCAGCCGTTTTTCGCCATATATATTTCATCCTTCTCGGTGTCATAAATTCTTTCGAGACCGAGTGTCGCATCACTCTGCTTTTGGCTTATTATATCCTGACTTGTGTTTCGCTTTTCCCACGAGTCCATAATTCCGTCGGAAATGCTGCTTAGCTCATTCCTGATTTGCATTGCGTTTGCCGTGCTCTCATTGCTTTGCCGGATTGCGCTGTTGACATAGCTCTGAGAATAATCAATCGAGCTGAGTGATTGGCAAAGAATATCTTTCCATTCAATAAGTGAATTTTCTTCGCAGGTGATTGCCGCAATGTTATAAGCCATATAATAGCCGGCGTCAATTCCGAAGCCACTCATCATATTGCCTGCGAAATCTATTATATCCGCCGTGAAAAGACCCTCTCCCTTGGTGCCGGCTGCATCGGTGAAAGTAGCACGGAGCAGGGCGGGACTGATTGCCTGCGATTTCATGTTGCTGTTACTCGCAAAGCGTTCAACGCTCTTGAACGACCCGAAGCTCGGAAAGTCGAAGCTTGAATAAGTTGGTTCATATGTCTTGACAAGAGAGACGTATGAATTAAAAATCTTAAAGAAGTTATCCGTCGACGGAGAGGAGAGAACCGGTGCGTCAGCCATCATGTTATAGTTCCCGCCGTACATTTGATATGACTGCCGATAATAATCCTTACCCGTCTCACTGTGAAGGAGCGGTTGAGCCTTGAGCAGGAAAAACACCTGATTTATGGGGTTCTTGGGGTCGGTTACACGGATTGCATGGAACATTCCGATTCCTCCGGCAGTAACGGACCAACCCTCCGGAATTTTCATTGAAAAGTCGGATGTTTTGTAGTCGACAAGCTTTGCTTGCTTCGCCTCTGACGGGGTGATTTTTACATCGCTGACCTTTGCCGCGGTCGTTGTATCGCCGGAAGGTAAGGACTTGTCGTCGGCTTCCTTTTTGCCGCAGGCGGAAAGCAAAAAAATCATCAAAGCCGCCAGCCAAAGCGCAGCGATTCTCTTTTTCATATGTATCATATCTCCCTTCGATAGTTTCCATAATTGCATTATACAGGATATTTTGATAAAAAGCAATATACGATATTTCTAATTTTATTCTTTTCTTAAATTAAAAAGGTGCCGATAGTCATTGACAAAAACGGCGTGATCGTATGCGGCCATACACGGTATAAGGCGGCGCATTGTATAACGCAATGAGAATAACGAGAACCGAAGCGCACCGAATCAGTCAGCAGGCGGCGTATGACGCACTGAAAAAGGCAAAGGATAACGGCGCCGATGTTGTGAAGCAGTGGGACGCAACACTCGATAAGCGAACAAGACCGTCACATGCAAGAGTTGACGGCGAAATACGGGAGCTTGACGAGCCTTTCTCAAACGGACTTATGAAACCCGGCGATCCGAACGGAAGGGCGGCAGAGGTTATAAATTGTCGTTGTCAGCTTCTTCAGCGTGCAAGGTGTGCGCTCGATGAGGACGAGCTTGACGAGCTGAAAGAGCGTGCGGCATATTTCGGACTTGATAAGACCGCTAACTTTGAGGAGTTTAGAAGAAAATATCTTAATACCGCCGAAGAAATGAAAGATTTTGATGTTTCGGAAGGCGGAAAGTATAAATCGCTTCCGTTTTCTAAATATCAAGATTATCAAAATTATATTCAAACTGAGTATGATGCTCAAAAAATTACAACTGATGATAGAAATATAATTTGGGCGAAAGACGGTGGATATATACAAAATGCAGAAGGATATAAAGATATCAACGGCTATATGCGCGGAATAAACGATTCACTTGATAATCCTAAATGCAAAAAGACTATTGAAGTGTTGACAGATTTAACATCTACAAGGTCACTTGAACAAGATTACATTGGATATAGAAAGGTTTCACCTTCTTATATCAATGATGTTATTGGAATTGACACAAGTGGAAAATTAAAATCGCAGGGGTTGCCATGGGAGGGGTTTGACTCTGAAAAATCTGCAAGAACAATTGTTTCTGAAATCAACAAAATAGTTGGTACAGAACAAGCAATTGTTTCTGATGATGCATTCACTTCAATTAGTTTATGTGAAAAGATAAATTTTTTCAAACATAGACCGGTTGAATTTAAAATCCAAATGCCTTCGGGGACAAAAGGGTTAATCACAGATAATTGGAAAGAAAGCGAATTTATTACAAAGCCCGGAACAGGACTTGAAATTTTAGGAGCAAAGGAGTATAATAATAACGATATTGGAATTATTATCTTTGCAAAAATTATTCAAGATTAAGGTGGTGAGGAACGATTGAATACGACCAAAGAAATATTGCATAATTTCTTTAGCGATGATGCAATTCTTTCTGCTGCTATTTGTGAACAGTTGGAAGATATTTCATATTGTTCTGAACATGGTATGAATCATATGAATGGTGGCAAAGAAGAAGCAAAGTGGAATGTTGAAAAGAAAAGGGCAGATACTTATGCACGAATGGATAATTCCAAAACTTTTAACAAGTCAAATATTGATGATTTCAAAAAAAAGATAAAAATGTTCTTGTCAAATAATCCTAATATAAAAATGTTTGATGGGTTATCGGAAAAAGAAAAATTTGCTTTTAGATATTTCTATTATCACGGTATTTATTGATTTTAATAATTTAATGTTTTTGATTCAAGACATCCGAAAGGGTGTCTTTTTTCATATCTCCACTTCAAAAGTCAGTGGTAAAAGAGAGTAATTCAAATACAAGATGTAACTTGTAAAAATCATAATTTGAAAGGACGGTCATTGAATATGACACTACAGGAAATTTTAAAGGCAAAGGGCCTTTCTGACGAGGATATCGAATCTGTTATCGGCGAAATGAAGCAGAATAAGATTTTTACCGCTGCAGAGGAAAATCTTGATATTCGATACGGAAAGCTGAAAAGTGAGCACGATACGCTGACACAGCAGTATTCACAGGCAAATGCGCTTATTGATCAGCTAAAGAAAGGCACAAAAGCCGACGAGGAGCTTCAGGGCAAAATAACAAGCTATGAAACACAGGTTCAGAGCCTGCAGGAGCAGCTTGCCGCAGACGTTACCACCGACGGCATTGCAGGTCTGCAGACAATAAGAGCGTGCTATATTCTCGCGGCGAAGTGAGTTAACAAGCCCGTAATTTGACGGTGACTTGCTAATATAAAACTTATCCCCGAACTATTACGATAGCTCGGGGATCTTTTGCGTTTATTGAGATAAATTTGACTTGCATTTTATAAGAAAACGGCTAAAAAGCAACGAATATAATATCAAAAAGAGAATTATAAAAGTGTGGATTTTAAGCATAAAAAAGTCCGCAAACACTTATTTATAGCGGTTTGCGGACTTGGTGGAGACGGACGGGATCGAACCGTTGACCTCTTGAATGCCATTCAAGCGCTCTCCCAGCTGAGCTACGCCCCCGTGCAATATATTGTTTACTTGATGAATTATACCAAAGAAGTTCTATCTTGTCAACAATTATTTGCAATATTTCAATTGTTAATCAGAAATTGATTACACCGAGATGCTCGAGCAGAATCTTTGTGCCGATGAGGATAAGGATAACGCCGCCGGCGATTTCTGCCTTGCTCTTATATTTAAGACCGAAGATGTTGCCGACTTTGAGTCCGATTGCGGAAATGATAAACGTTATAACGCCGATGAATGAAACTGCGGCAACGATGTTGACGTCGGGCAGCAGGGCAAAGGTGATGCCGACTGCGAGGGCGTCGATGCTTGTTGCGACTGCAAGGACGATCATAGTCTTGAACGAGAACGAATCGTTTGCCTTTCCTTCTTCCTTCGAGCAGCCCTCACGGATCATGTTTCCGCCTATTATGGCAAGCAGAACGAATGCTACCCAATGATCAAAAGACGTGATGTACTTTTCGAACGTTGAGCCGAGAAAATAGCCGATAGTGGGCATAAGAGCCTGAAATCCGCCGAACCACGCACCGATTATCAGGTAGTGCTTTGTTTTAAGCTTCTGCGTCGAAAGACCCTTGCAGACCGAAACGGCGAAAGCGTCCATTGACAGACCGACTGCCAGGATGAATAATTCAAGTAACCCCATATTTTACCTCCGAGAATAAAAAAATCAGACACCGTCGTGCCTGAAAAAATCCCAGACACGGCAAAGCCACGTCTGAGTCTCGTTATTTAAGACAAGCCAGACGCTTTGCGTCAGTGTGTTGACTTGTCACTCGTTTCGAGCTATCTACTCCCTCAAACTCTGCCGATTATATCATATTAAAATGTATGTGTCAACCTTCATTTCTTGAACGAAACATTGAATTGTTTTCTCACTGGCAACTATTTTGTTTTGATTAACATTAATGATATTGACTTTGTTCGTACGAAAGAGTATAATTACATCATTAAAGAAAGCTTTCGTGAGGTGTTAGTATGTATATATCGGTTTCTGATGCCGCAGAAAAATTTAATATATCCAAAAGAAGAGTTCAGCTTTTGTGTGAGCAAGGACGTATTGAAGGTGCTAGTAGAATGAGTGGCGTATGGTTAATTCCTACTAATGCCCAAAAACCTACTGATGCACGAAGAAAAAGCACGTTGCCTGAAAGTCAATTATCGCTATTCGATGATTTTTATAGAATTGAGGAAGAAAAAATAAGTATTACTCAGGTTTGTGAGTTGCTTTCTATTTCTCAAGCAACTGCTAAAAACTGGATTAGACTCGGGAAATTAAAGATTGGATCTGATGGTAAAACATTTGATAAGAAGTATATAGAAGCACTTATCTCAGAAATAAAAAGCGGAAAAGATAACCGCTTGAAAAGTAGAAGGAACAAAAAAAGTATAAGCGGCAAAGTCCTATACAAGGATTACATCAAAAACAATCATAATCGCGAAATTGTTGAAAGCATTTTGGACGCTTGCAATCAAATTACAGAAGATGAATTGAGGGTGATTCTTGCTAATTTCGCTATACAATTATACCAACAAAGTGGAGGAATAGTTGTATCGGATTATTTGTTGCTTGAAGGAAAAAGCGATATTACAGACAATGATGTATTCAATAGTTTGATTAAAGATTTACTTGGAAATGTTGATGTATCCCGAATTACACTGACAAATATTCAAGCTGCCTTGAATAGTAAAGTACAGTTAGTTCCATTAGAAGATACTTTGGGGTTTGCGTATATTTCTCTTCGAGATTTAAGTCGTCGCAAACAAACTGGCGCATATTACACGCCAGAAAAAACGGTTAATACGCTTATCTGCAATTTAAAAAACTGTGCGAATGCTCAAAACAAGATATTGTGTGATCCTTGTTGCGGAACGGGTAATTTTCTTATTGGTCTTGTTGGTAATGGTGTGAAGATCGAAAATCTGTATGGTCAAGATATAGATGAAATTAGTATTCTAATTACACGAATCAATATGTTCCTACTTGATAACAGCATTACAAAAGAGCAGTTGTATTCTCAATTTGTTTGTGGTGATACTCTTTCCAACACCTTCTCTCGTAAGTTCTCTGTAGTATTGGGAAATCCACCTTGGGGATATGATTTCAACAAGGAAGAAACTGCTTATCTTACCGCTAATTACATTACGGCTAAAAACAAAGGTATGGAGTCATATGATTTGTTTATTGAAAAAGGAGTGTCAATGCTTGAAGAAGGTGGATACTTGGCATATGTATTGCCAGAAGCATTTTTAAGTGTAAACTCTCATAAACAAGCAAGAGAACTGATAGTAAAAAACACAGCGTTTAAGTTTGTAAGTTATTTAGGTAACGCCTTTTCAGGGGTACAATGCCCTGCTATTATTCTAGGTGTCCAGAAAGGTTCCCACGGAGAAACAAAAGGGTGCAGAATTGGATTAAATAACGAAGAATTCATTATCAATGAAAATAGAAGTGTAGATGCAACGTCGTTTTCTTTTAATATGTGTGATGAAGAATACGATTGTTTGCAGGCGGTTAGTTCAGTACAAAACGCTAAATATCTTGCAAATAACGCTAAGTTTGCATTAGGAATTGTCACTGGTAACAATAAAGAGTATATCACAAACGAAAAAGCAGACGGAATGGAAGTTGTTCTAAAAGGTAGTGATATTTTTAGATATGCTATGAAGGAAACCGATAACTATATTCAATTTGCTCCTGAAAAATTCCAGCAAGTTGCACCAACCGAAATGTATCGAGCAGAAGAAAAGTTGTTGTATAGATTCATTGCTGAGGTTCCGGTTTTTACGTATGACAATCAGCAAACTCTTTCGTTGAACAGTTGCAACATCTTAATACCCCAAATTGAAGGTATGAATATCAAGTATATTTTGGCGATTTTGAATTCTAGTGTAGCAGCTTACTTTATCAACAAAAAATACAATTCTGTTAAGCTGCTAAGATCACATATAGAGTCATTACCGATACCGATGGTAAGTGCCGAAAAACAGAATGATATTATAAGAAAAGTAGACCACATAATGAATTCAAGCGAAAACATTAGTGGTCTATATGAAGAACTTGATAATGAGATAATGGACATTTATTCTCTTTCAGATATACAGAGAAAAACTATTTACGGTGCATTAGCTGGAAATAATCTATTTCTTTTTAAATAATGCATATAGTTGTGAGTAGGTTAATTCCTTATAAAAATAGTTCTTTTTATGTTCGGCATAGTTCGATTTGTTTATATGGAACTGGTACTCACTACCACCTTTATGCTGAATTGAATATCCAGGCATATTAGGAACATCATCGCTTTTAGCTGTGAATATCACAATCTTATCTTTGAAAAAGATTCCGTAGTAAAGTATATCAAATTCTGAGGGTTTGATTTGTTGTATATTGCAATCGAATGTTATATTTGTAGCATCAGCTTCAGTCAAAACCCTCGAATCTGATGCGGAATTCAAACAAAGTTCGATTATGTTGTTTTTTTTCAAAGGCTTAAGTTTTTTTCTGGCTCGTGAAAATTTTACTTCTATTTTTTGGTTGTTTGAATCCAATAAATCAAAATACTTACCATCTGCTGGAGTGAATTTTTCTGATTCCTTAATCATCAATTGAGCAAGTTCTCCGAAATTTGTACCTAAGCTAAATATGCCACTTTTGAATTGTTCAAGTTTCTTCTTGTTATTTGCCATATGACAGCATCTCCTTTCCGTGCAAAAACTATTTCTTGCCTTTTTGACGAACGGTTTCTAAAATATCTTTTTCATCAACAAGAAATGGAGCCAATTCTTCTTCGGTCATAAAAACTTGTCCTTCAAAAACTTCAACTCCAGCAATACCTGTATTTTCGTTTCGGTGCTGAGAACCAAGTTTTCCAGTTTTTTGGAGTTCCTCACTTGTAAGAACCCAATAAATCAATTCGTCACGGCAAGTACCAATCCAAATAAAAAAATCACAACAAGACGGTTTTAACTGCTGATAGTGATATTTGAATCCGGCCGCCTTTGCTTCAGAATGTAAATAGGCTCTACTTGCTAAGCTACCACCCACTTTTGTGCTGTTTGCACGACAGGCTTTTACTTCAATACGAATACCATCAAGCCATAAATCAAACTCGCCGTCAAATGTAGGGTATTCTGCAGAAACATTTTCTTTGGTTGCTTTTACAAACTGCGGAAATAGTGTACGAACGTGTTGCTCTCCCCAAGTCTGTCCATAGGTACGAGGAGCCATATCAAACAGATCCAAATACTTATTTCTCTTGCAATACTCAGAATCCAGTTTAGAATATTCTTCGTATGTAATTTCACCTATTGATAAATAGTATGCTAATAGTCTATTTTCAACGCTAAAGGGAAATAGTGCTTTTCTACTTTCAATGTCCTTAATAATGTTGATATCACCGTTGGTATTATTTTGTAATCTTTCTAATTCTGTTATTAGTTCTTTCATTTTCTGTTATCCTCCAAAAATAATTTATATGTTTCAATTCCAAGAGCATCGGCTATACGCTGAATGTTCTCTAGAGAAATGCTTCTTCTATAGCACTCGATAGCACTAATATAAGTGCGGTGCATACCGCATTTATCAGCAAAAGCTTCTTGAGAGATTCCCATAGCGGTGCGGTATTTTTTTAAGTTAGTTCCAAAAACCTTTACAATATCCATAGTTGCAATCCTCCTAATTTTATATTATAATCAAGATGAACACTATAAGTCTACATACAATAAGTATCCGAAAGGCTGTTTTCTCACTGGCAACATTATTGTTGACAAAGCAGGGGAAATACATTAAACTGAGTTTAATATAAAACAAAGGAGCTTTATTATGCTTTCAAAGCCTCAATACGAAGAACAGATCGCCGCAACCCGTGATAAGCGCATGAAGTGGTGGCGTGAAGCAAGATTCGGCATGTTTATTCACTACGGTCTTTTTTCACAGCTCGGAAGAAATGAGTGGGCAATGGCGTGCGAAAATATTCCGCCCGAGGAGTACGAAGCACTTGCCGATAATTTTTGCCCGAAAGAGGGCTGCTGCCGTGAATGGGCAAAGCTTGCCAAGGAAGCCGGATGCAAATACATGGTCATGACGACCCGTCATCACGAGGGCTTCAGCCTTTGGGATTCAAAGGCAAATCCGTACAATTCCGTCAATTACGGTCCGCACCGTGATATTGTTAAGGAGTTCGTTGAAGCATGCCGTGAATTTGACCTGAAAATCGGTTTTTATTCGACCTGCATGGAATGGCATCACCCGGACAGCGGAATCTGTGCCTATGACACGGAGGCGAGAAGACGTTACACGCAGTTCCTTAAAGATATAAATACGGAGCTTCTCACCCAGTACGGCAAGATTGATATTCTTTGGTACGACGTTCCGCTGCCGATGGAGTCATGGGAGGGTTGGGATTCGCTTGAGCGCAACCAGTATCTCAGAAGTCTCCAGCCGGATATTATTATCAACGACAGAAGCGGACTTGCCGAGGATTTCGGCACTCCGGAGGAGCACATCACTCCGTCCGAGCGTGACTGGGAGGCTTGCATGACCTTCAACGGAATAAGCTGGGGCTATGTTGATTCGGATCAGGCACTCCCTTACAGCTATACGCCGCAGAGAATCGTCAATATGCTTCAAACCTGCTGCGAATACGGCGGAAATCTTCTGCTCAATGTCGGTCCTAAGCCGGACGGCTCAATTCCTTATGAGGTTATTGATCCGCTTCACAAGGTAGGTGAGTGGCTCAAGGTCAACGGCGAAGCGGTTTACGGTATTCTCAACAAGGGCGAGGGCAACAAATTCCAGCTCAACGGCGTCGGAAGGGGTACGTCAAAGGGCACAACGATTTATATGTGGAACAAGATTTGGGCACCTTACAACGGAAAAATGGCTCTTGCCGGCTTTATGGATGAGCCGAAGAAGATTTCCTTCATGGACGGCACTCCGATAAAATTCGAGAAAAAGGGCGACAGAATTTTTATATATGATTTGCCCGAAAAAAATCCCGATCCGATTATAAATTATCCGCTCATAAAGCTTGAATTCGACAAGCTCCCGAGATACAGATTTGCGTCGTATTTTCCGCAGCTCAACGGC
>ULPP01061827.1_pt1 | contig 11988 bp, 12 predicted proteins | sample 1953531 | NCBI WGS metagenome assembly ULPP01 (sample SAMEA4835630, study PRJEB28245) | human gut metagenome | biome: gut microbiome; material: fecal sample | place: Denmark | collected 2008
TTTTATGAACTATTTCTTATCCCGAACTGGGGTAATGTATATACGCCTAAAACGAAGTCTATAGCCATGGCTACCAGCGTGTAAACAGACACGTGGAAGTGGTTCACGGCAACAGTTAAGAACGACAATGCCAGAAAGAAGTCGACACCGTTCATGAACTTTGTAACGCTCGAAGGCTTTGCGCCCTCACTATCCTCCGACTTGACTTTCGCTAACGCACGCTTCGCCTTGAAGTCAACAATGAACAAAAGCGCCAGTAAAAGGACAAACACAACGAGCACAGAAGAAATGGTATTACAACTCTCCATCGCGCAATTTGAAACAGTCAGCAGTATATTGATAGAAATGGTTTAAATGGTAAATATTTTTTATAAAACATTGTTATCGCTGCGCCCAGAAGCAAGCGCCGGCTGCAGCCATGCGAACCTCGTAGAGACCAGCAGCGTCAGGTGTAACGGTGATAGAACGACCGTCCTGCAGATGCGCCTGGATAGTGCCGTCCTCGTTGATGCGGAAGAGCTCTTCAATCTTGCCCTTCTCCTCCTTGCTCCAAGAGTTGGTCTTCTTGTCGTACTTGAACTTTATGACCTCACCATCAGGCGACTTGATCTTGTAGCCGTTGCGCAGAGTGGTCACGGCGTAGAGCTTGCCGTCCTTGCCCGTAATCTTCTGCGTTGTGCCTACGCGCTGTGCAACCGGATTGCTGCCAGTCCAGAACTCGATGGTGTTGAGCACGAGTACGTCAGCCACACCACACACTGCGTATGCCGGCGAAATGAGGATAAAGATAAGCTCGTTGAGGAACTTGTTGCCGGTTGCTCCCTTGTTCCAACCTGCAAGCTTGTTGAACAGACTGAACGAACCAACACACGAACTTGTCAATAACGTAGCTGCGAGAAGCACAGCTGACACTTTAAGATGGCGGATTTTCATAATACAATGTTTTTAATATTATTAAAAGCGTGATAGCAATTTTATTACTAACATTTTCCGCAAAAATAGATAAAAAATTTGACAAATCAACAAAAACAGCAATAGATAATTGCTTATAACACTTATTATTTATATTTTTGCAACATAGCCGAACCTATTATTAACATTTAAACATTTGACACATAAAACAAATGCTTATGCGTAACATTTTTTTACTGATTGCATTTACAATAATGCCAATGCTTGTTACCGCCCAAACATATTTCAAAGACGGTACGACATGGAAAACGAGATTGTGTGGAACTCAATCGGCAGACAATACAGTATACAACAACACGTATGCCAAGTTAAATGGTACGGAAACAGTTGACGGGCGCCAAGCCTTGAAACTATTCTATTATGAAGAAGCCAAACCTGAGCCCCAATTATATGCCTACATACGTACCGATGGCGATAAAGTGTACTGCAAGCCTGCTAACGCAGCAAAAGATACATGGTATCTGATGTACGATTTCGGACTAAAAGTAGGTGAAAGCTGCGATGTATACAGCGCATGGAACATCGATAACTATCCCAATTTGAAAGAATCGCACATCACATGTCTGGACGTACAGAAAGACGAAAACAGTGGATTCGACAAAATGCTCGTGCAAGAAAGTTTGGAAGGTATCGACTGTGGAACTTTTGTCTGGTACAAAGGGCTGTCGTCAGACTTAGGTCTGCTATGGAACAATGGTTGTGGAGTTGACGGAATTGGAAGAATATTGATGGAAGTATCTTACAATGGTGAGGTGATTTATTCTAACAATACGACAAGTGTTGAGAACGTGGCTACTGGCGGATTGAAAACATCTGTAAGCGGAAAGAACGTTACTGTAATCAATATAGGTAAGCCGGAAAGAGTGGAACTGTTTTCAGCAGATGGCAAACTTGTCAAGGAGTTGGTCGTAGAAAGAGGAGCCGCCAACATAATATTACCTACCAATGGTATATACATATTAAAAATAGGTGGACAGACAACGAAAATAGTTGCAGGGAATTAAACAACTGCTATTGAACAGCAAAAGGGCGTGCTGGAAGTTTTGCTACTTCCAGCACGCCCTATTAAGTTTATACTGTTATGCGTTTCTTTCTGAGGTGCTATTACTTCAGACTCATGCGCAGCGTCTTGCCTTCCATGAGCTGCTTGTGCGAGATGCGGTAGCCGTTGAGCTTTTTGCCGCCGAGCGTCATGCTCTTGATGTAGAGCTGCGACGGAGATGTGCGGTCGGTCTCGATGGTGATGTCGCCCTGCGGATAGAACTTCGGATCGAGATGCAGCGTCACCTTGTCGAACACCGGAGTGGTGAGTGTGTATGAAGGATCGCCAGGGTTGTCAGGATAGAGACCCATCATCGAGAAGATAGCCCAAGCCGACATCGTGCCGGTGTCTTCGTTGCCGGGGATGCCGTCCGGACGCGCTGTGTAGTACTTGGTGAGCAGGTCGTTGACGGTCTTCTGCGTGCGCCACTCGTCGCCCTTGAAGTAGGAGAAGAGGTACGGGTAGGCGATGTCAGGCTCGTTGGCGGGGTCGTAGAGTCCCTTGTCGAACACCATCTGCAGCTTGTCGCAGAACTTGCGCTGTCCGCCCATGAGCTTAGCCATGCCCAGCACGTCGTGCGGAGCGTAGAACGTGTAGTTCCATGCAGAACCCTCGTGGAAGCCCGGCGCATTGGTGAAGTCGTAGCCGTCCTCAGGGTTGAACGGCGAGAGGAACTTGCCGTCCATAGTTATCGGGCGCAGCGTGCCGCTCTCCTTCGAGTAGTAGTGCTTGTAGCCGAGCGCACGCTGGCGGAACAGCTTGGCGTCAGCCTTGTGTCCGAGTTCGCCAGCAAGTATAGAGAGCGCATTGTCGGCGAGGTAATACTCCAATGCGTGCGACACGGAGTTGTCGCCCGACATATCGGCAGCATAGTAGCCCATCGGCACATAGCCACGCTCTATGTACGGGTCGATATCGGGGCGCATGCGGTTGTTCTTGCCCTCGGTAGTAGCCGATGTGCGGAACGCCTTGTAAGCCTCGTTGATGTTAAAGCCGCGCAGACCGCGCATATAAGCGTCGGCGATGTACGGGATGGCAGGGTCGCCCTCCATTGTCCATGTCTCGCGTGAGAACAACTCCCACTTCGGCATCCAACCCCACTCGCGATACATGTCAATCATCGAGTTGATCATGTCCACCTGCTTGTCGGGATAGAGCAATGTCTCGAGCTGCGAGAGGTTGCGATATGTGTCCCACAGCGAAAATACTGTGTAGCGGTTGCCTGCAGTCTTGCCGTTCTCGTTGCTTTCCATCTTCGGATACTCGCCGTTGACGTCCTGCAGCACGGTCGGGTGAATCTGTGTGTGGTAAAGAGCGGTGTAGAACACGCGGCGCTGGTCCTCGGTGCCGCCCTCTACGGTGACGCGGTCGAGCGTGCGAGCCCACTCGTCGTGACCCTCTTTCACAACCTTCTCAAACTCGAAGCCGTTCTGCTCGGCGTTGAGGTTCTCGCGAGCGTTGTCGATAGACACGAACGACACGCCTACCTGCACTTCCACCTGATCGCCCTCGACACAATCGTACGACATATAATAGCCTATATCGTTGCCAGCCATGTCACGACCGTAGCCCGGATAGAGCTTGTACTTGCCCTGGTCGGAGTCCCACTGAGCCTGAGCGTTGCCGAAAGCTGGCTGCTTCTTCCACATGCCGTAAGCCGCGGGCTTCTTGCTCACGCGAACTACGAAGTACATCGGGAACACCGCCTGCGGGTTGTAGCAGAACGTGCCTAAAAGGCGTGTGCCTTCGAACTCGGTGTCGCTGACGCGGCGCAGCGAAGCGCCAATCTCGTTGGTGAGTCCGTTGCCGAGGTTGAAAAGCAGGTTGCCCTTGCCCTTCGGGAAGGTGTAGCGCTCAATAGACGAGCGCATCGTAGACGCCACCTCGCACTTGATGCCGTACTTTGTAAGCATGGTGCTGTAATAGCCCGGACGCGCCGTCTCGTTCTTGTATTCGGAGCCGTAGCTGCGGTAGTCGACGCAAAGCTCGCCCGATGTAGGCATGGTGAGCAGAGTGCCCATCTCGGGGCAGCCCACACCGCTAAGCGTCACGTGCGCAAAACCAGTGAAGTATTTGTTGTTGTACTCATAGCACGCCGACCACCAGCGCTTGTCCTTGTCCTGCACGTTGAGGTCAGATCCCATTACGTTGAACGGTACCACCGACATCAGTCCGTGCGGACGGATAGCGCCCGGGTTGCAGATGCTGAAGTTAGTCGTTCCGATGAACGGATCCACGTACTCTACGTTGTCTTTCGCTGAGGCATTGAGCGCTCCGCACGCCAGCAATGCCGCCACAGCCATATACTTCAAGTTCTTCATTCGATGTATGTTTTGTTTTTAGTTTTGATTAGTCTTTATTGTGAATAAGCAATTACATATCAGGCTTGCCATTAAGAAGGTTAACTGTATCTGTAAACTCAGAAACCAAATCGATGAATTGTGGATTATCGCGTCTGATGATTAATGCTGTATAATTCTCATTATCTTCCTCATCATATATAATTTGCGGCAGAAAGAGATATTCATCCTTCTCCTTATATATGCTGAACCAATACTGGAACAAACGGCTACGCATCTGCTGCAGACCATCACCAGTTTCACAGATATATAAAAGCGCAGCCTTGTTCTTCTCAAAGAATTCTTCGATAATCGCCAATATCGTATTGCGTACCTTGCTGTCGCGTGGCGATTTCGTTCCTTTCGGATTGGAAATGCCAAACTGATAAACCCAACCACTCTGCAATATATCGTCCTTTTCAAAGGAAATAAATATCTCCGCCGAGCTATCTGTTACAAAACTCAGCGTGCCTTCCTTATCATCCTTTCTGACAATATATTCAGAATTGGCATTGATTACATCCAATGATAGAGAATCGATCACCATACTTCTACACTTACGGTTCCATTATCATCACGTCCTTTGCAACTTTCCCGAACCAGACGTTCGAGTTTCTCAGACATTTTACGCTTCAGCTCCTTAGACGCATTCCAACGTCGCAGAGCTTCTTCACGTGTCAGTTTCTTCTTATCCATACAGAAATCCTCCAACATTATTGCGTTATACTTATTACTATTTGCAAAATAAAGCATTTTAAATGAAATAGCCCTATAAAAAGAACAAAAAAATAGCATTTTACACTATGCTACGACAATCATATACAGTTAAATTACATTAAACCGACTTTACATTTTAGTTATATAAACATCTTATATGTATTAGATATGAAGTTTAAATGCTAACTTTGCACCGAAATGCTACTTTGAAAACAATAAAAAACATTTAGAATATGAAGAAAAGAAACGTATTGACAATCGCGATGTTCGCAGGCTTGCTCGCTTTCTCAAGCTGCGCATCAAAGAAGGATCTTGTAAACTGCCAGAACGAAAACAGAGAACTCACCGGCAACTATCAGACAGCTAAGGAAGACCTCGCAGCATCGAAGGCTCGCGTGGCAGCTCTCGAGGAACAGCTCAACGCTTCAAAGGAACTTCTCAAGCAGCAGAAGCAGGACTATGCTGCGCTGCAGGCTTCACTCGACAAGAGTTTGACCAACGCTGGCGACAACAACGTGAATATCTCTAAGCTTGTTGACCAGATCAACGAGTCGAACCAGTACATCCGCCACTTGGTTGAGGTGAAGTCTAAGTCAGACTCGCTCAACATGGTGCTCACCAACAACCTCACACGCTCGCTCTCTAAGGAGGAGATGAAGGAGGTAGACGTGCAGGTGCTCAAGGGCGCCGTGTACATCTCGCTTGCCGACAACATGCTCTACAAGAGCGGTTCGTACGAAATCAACGACCGCGCTGCGGAGACTCTGAGCAAGATTGCGAAAATCATCACCGACTACAAGGACTACGAGGTGCTCATTGAGGGTAACACCGACAATGTGCCGGTGAATGCAAGTGCGGCTACGATGAAGAACATCCGCAACAACTGGGACCTCTCTTGCTTGCGTGCATCGAGCGTAGTGCAGGCTCTGCAGAACAAGTACGGCGTAGACCCGAAGCGCCTCACAGCTGGCGGACGCGGCGAGTACAACCCCGTTACAACCAACTCTACCGAGGTAGGCAAGCAGCGCAACCGCCGCACTCAGATTATCATCACTCCGAAGCTCGACCAGTTTATGGACCTTATCGACAAGGCTCCGGAGAACGAGTAAAGAGAGTCTTTAGTTGAGAAGAGGATATGTAAAAACTCTATCAACGCGAAAAAATGTACCATATCTGCCAGCAGGCGTGTAACGCGTTGTTGAGTAGAGAGTTAAAGGCTGATAGATAGCTGATAGATAGACCCCATCTACCAGCCATCTACCAGCCATCTACCAGCCAATTAATAATTAATAATTACTAATTGCTAATTAAAAAAATCCCTTGCAGATCGCTCTGCAAGGGATTTTTTATATCTATCAAATAGACTTATTACTTCATCATTTCGTTGAACTCGTCGAGAGTGATTTCCTTCTCGTTGAGAGTAACGGTGTTCTTGAGTGCAGCAGCAAGCTTCACGTCGATAGCACGCTCCACGAAGTTGTCTACAGCCTCGCGCTTCTTGAGAAGCTCGTTAGCGTAGTTCTCGATGTACTCCTCAGGAATGCTTGTCATGCCGTACTGAGCGAACTGCATGCGAGCCATCTCCTTAGCAGCCTCGCGGATGTCAGCGTCCTCTACCTTCACCTCAGCGGCCTTAACGAGCTGCTCCTTGATGAGGTGCCACTCGAGCTGCTTGATGCTCTCAGCGTAGTTCTTCTCTACGAACTCCTCGCCCTTGTCCTGGTTGTTCATGAGCATAACGCGCTTGAGGAGTGCGTCAGGCCATGTAAGTTCGCCTACCTTCTTCTCGCAGTACTCGCGAACGTCGAGGAGGAACTTGAAGTTAGAGTTGGTCTCGAGCTGCGGCTTGAGAGACTCAGCGATCTTGTTGCGGAACTCTTCCTCGCTCTTAACCTCGTCCTTGCCGAATACCTGGTCGAAGAGGTCCTGGTTGATCTCTGCCTTGTTGTAGCGGCTGATCTCTGTGATTTGATAGCTGAAGTCAGACTCGAGCTCCTTAGCTACCTCGCGGTCGATCTTGAGGAGAGCAGAGATCTCTGCTTCGCCTTCCGGATAAGCCTTACGCGGGTTGAATGTGATGATGTCGCCGAGCTTAGCACCCTTGAAGAGGTTCTTCTGCTCGTCAACCTTGATGTATGAAGGCATGAGCACAGCAGCCTCAACGGTGATGCCGCCTTCCTTTGTGTTGCCCTCAGCGTCGAGCTCGCGCAGGTCGCCCTTGAGCATATCGTTCTTCTCGCCGTCGTACTCCTCAACCTTTGAGTAGCTACCTGCACGACTTGCGTACATGTCTACCTGCTCGTTGATGAGCTTCTCGTCAGCCTTGATTGTGTAGTAGTCTATCTTGTTGCGACCGTCGAGGTTGATTGTGAACTCCGGAGCAACAGCGATGTCGAATACAAATGTGTAAGGAGCCGGTTTTTCGATGTCAGCCGGAGTCTCCTGCTTGTCAGAAGGCAGAGGCTCGCCGAGCATCTGGATATTGTTGTCCTTGATGTATTTGTAGAGCTGCTCGCCTACGAACTTGTTAACAGCGTCGTAGCGTACAGATGCACCGAACTGGCGCTTGATGAGACCCATAGGAGCCTGACCCGGGCGGAAGCCAGGGATGTTAGCCTTCTTGCGGTAGTCCTTAAGTGTCTTCTCGACAGAGTCCTGGAAATCTGACTCTTCGACTGTGATAGTCAACAGACCATTCACTTTGTCGGGATTTTCAAATGAAATGTTCATTTTTCTGTTTTTTGTATTTATTGTTTTTACTTATTATATTCGGTTTGACGGAGTGCGTATTGCCGTTTCAGCTTATAGTTTTTGCAGCTTCAGCTTGTAGTCTTCATATTCGCTGCACTCCACGGAAGTGCAAAATTACACATTAATAATGTAAATAGAGAATATAAAGGTCAAAAATTTGTTTTTTTAACAAGCTCCCGCAGCACGGTTCCGTCCATTCTGCGCACGCGCATCACGCCGTCGTCGTAGGTGGCGAAAGTGGGTTCGTTGCCGCCTTTTGGGAAGGTGATAGAGCCGAGATTGCACACCACGTCGCCCTGCTCCGTCTCTTCGAGCTTCCAGAGATGGGTGTGTCCGTAGATGAATATGTCGTGCTTGAACGTTGGGCGGTTCTGCTCGTTGTATACGTGTCCGTGTGTAAGGAAGAAGCGCTGTGTGCCGTCTACGACGAGGGCGTAGTCTGCCATTATCGGGAACTGGAGCAGCATCTGGTCTACCTCTGCGTCGCAATTGCCGCGCACGGCTACGATGTTGTGCTTGCGAGCGTTAAGCAGTTCGACGATGCCTTTCGGGTCGATGCCTTCGGGAATGCGGTTGCGCGGTCCGTAGTTGAGTATGTCGCCCAGAATGCAGAGCATGTCGTAGTGTTCGCGGTCGTAGAAGCTGAGCACTTGCTGCAGCGTTGGCAGACAACCGTGAATATCCGAAACGAATAATATCTTCATGTCTATTGGTTATGCCTTAAAGTTCTTGTCTATTTACTATTGAAAAATGCGTGTAGCGTGAGTCGCCAAGCCGGCTGCTTATCCTTGCAGTTCGCGATCGCGGTCGCGCTTACGCTTTTGTTCGTCCACGAGCTGGAAGTCTTTCTTCTTCAGTTCGAACTGCGAACCGAGATACTTCTCGCGCACGATGCGGTTCTGCGCCAGTTCCTCGGGGTTGCCCTGAAAGAGGATGCGTCCTTCGAAGAGCAGGTATGCGCGGTCAGTGATGGTTAGCGTCTCCTGCACGTTATGGTCGGTGATGAGAATACCGATGTTGCGGTACTTCAGTCGCCACACCACGTGCTGTATCTCCTCAACGGCGATAGGGTCGACGCCGGCGAAAGGCTCGTCGAGCATGATGAACTTCGGGTCGATGGCGAGACAGCGAGCAATCTCAGTGCGTCGGCGCTCGCCTCCGGAGAGTTGGTCGCCCATGTTCTTGCGCACTTTTCCGAGGTTGAAGTCGGCAATGAGCGCTTCGAGTTTCTCAAGCTGCTGATGGTGCGTGAGCTTTGTCATCTCGAGCACCGCCATGATGTTGTCCTCCACGCTCAGCTTGCGGAACACGCTTGCCTCCTGCGGCAGATAGCCGATGCCGGCGCGTGCTCGCTTGTATACGGGATAGTCGGTTATCTCCTTGTCGTCGAGATAGATGTGGCCGTCGTTGGGCACAATGAGTCCGGTGGTCATGTAGAACGACGTTGTTTTGCCGGCGCCGTTCGGTCCGAGCAGACCTACGATTTCGCCCTGCTTCACGTTGATAGACACATTGTTGACAACGGTACGCTTTCCGTATCGTTTCACCAGTCCTTCGGTGCGCAGCACCATGCAGTGGGGCTTGTCCTCTGCAGCAGCTTCTGCCGCCTGACCATTCTTTATGTCGATTTCACTCATGTTCTTGTTATTATTTACTCTACAAAGGTAGTGCAAATTGATAGAAAACCCACAAATAAAACATAAAAACTTATGCACAATGCCGAGTTTTTATCTTTTTATTGCTACTTTTGCATCGTTAATACAATATTATATAAGCAAACGCAACTATGTTGATATTAAAATACTTAAACACACTGGGGCGCTACATCATGCTGATGGGCCGTTCCTTCGCGCGACCTGAGCGTATGCGCATGTTTCTGAAGCAGTACATAAAGGAGATGTCTGCGCTTGGCGTCGACTCTATCGGTATCGTGCTGCTCATCTCGTTCTTCATCGGTGCCGTAATCTGCATCCAGATGAAGCTGAACATCCAGAGTCCGTGGATGCCTCGATGGGTGTCGGGCTACACCACGCGCGAGATTCTGCTCTTGGAGTTCTCTTCGAGCATCATGTGTCTTATTCTTGCCGGCAAGGTGGGCTCTAACATCGCCTCGGAGCTGGGCACGATGCGCGTGACGCAGCAGATTGATGCATTGGAGATAATGGGCGTCAACTCCGCCAACTATCTCATCCTACCGAAGATACTGGGACTGGTGACGCTGATGCCGTTCCTCGTCATCTTCTCTTCAGCCACGGGTATTCTCGGCGCCTACGGCACGGCGTACATCGGACACATCCTTTCGCCCGAAGACCTGACGTTGGGTCTGCAGCACTCGTTCAATGCGTGGTTCATGTGGATGAGTATCATCAAGAGTCTTGTCTTCGCGTTCATCATCTCGAGCGTGTCGAGCTTCTTCGGCTACACAGTCGAAGGCGGATCGGTGGAAGTAGGCAAAGCGAGTACCGATGCTGTGGTCTGCTCAAGTGTATTGATATTGTTCTCGGACGTATTCCTCACTCAGCTGCTCAGCTAACAACATCTCAACATCTTATGATAGAAGTAAAACACTTATATAAGTCATTCGGCGACAAGGAAGTGCTGAAAGACATCAACGCCGTCTTCGAGGACGGCAAGACGAACCTCATCATCGGACAGAGCGGTTCGGGAAAGACTGTACTGATGAAAAACCTCGTGGGACTGCTCAAGCCTACAAGCGGCGAGGTGCTCTACGACGGACGCAACTTCGTGGCGATGACAAAGCAGGAGAAGGTGTTCATGCGCCGCGAAATGGGCATGATATTCCAGAGCGCAGCGCTCTTCGACTCGCTCAACGTGCTGGAGAACGTGATGTTCCCGCTCGACATGTTCTCTTCAATGAACTACCGCGAGCGTGTGCGCCGCGCCCAGGAGTGTCTCGACCGCGTGAATCTTGGCGACGCACAGCTGAAGTATCCGGGCGAGATCTCGGGCGGCATGCAGAAGCGTGTGGCTATAGCGCGCGCCATCGTGCTCAACCCGAAGTATCTGTTCTGCGACGAGCCTAACTCGGGCCTCGACCCGCACACGTCGCTCGTTATCGACCAGCTGCTCTCGTCTATCACGAAGGAGTATAACATCACGACCATCATCAACACGCACGACATGAACTCGGTGATGGGCATCGGCGAGAACATCCTCTTCATCTACCAGGGCAACAACGAGTGGCAGGGCACGAAGGACGATGTGATGGGCGCCACGAACGAGAAGCTCAACGACCTCGTCTTCGCTTCCGACCTCTTCAAGCGTGTGAAGGAAGTGGAAATGAGCAAGCTCAAGCAACTCTAACTACATTACATATATTAGTAGCGGAGGTCTCCGGCCTCCGCTACTTTTTTGCAATCTCGTCTACCCTATCCATCACGTTCGCAGGCGGACGCTGGTTGAGGTATTCGTTCTTCATGTACTCCATGTAGGGCGCTACGTGCTCGAAGAACTGCTGGTAGCCGCGGCAGAGATAGTTCTTGCCGGGGTTACCATAACGGTCTTTTATGAAACGGTTCTTCGGACACTCGCCGTGGCAGGCAAACTCCCAGCGACATTCCTTGCACTCCTGCGGCAGCGACTTGTGTTTCAGCTCGCTGAAGCGCTGCTGCTGCTCGCCGTAGAGCATCTCGGTGATGGTTTTCTCGCGTATGTTGCCCAGTCGGTATTCGGGGAACACGAAGTGGTCGCAGGAGTAGACGTCGCCGTTGAACTCCATCACGCCGGCGTGTCCGCACTCCTTGGCGTACATGCAGATGCCGGGCGTCACGCCCACCCAGTTGGCAAGCATGCAGTCGAACAGCTCCACGTATATCTTGCCCACGTCGTGGCGCACCCACTCGTCGAAGATGGCGCAAAGGAAGCGTCCCCACTGTTCCGGCGTAACGCTCATGTCGGAGAGCGGCGCGTCTGCCGGGTCGGTGATCGTGGCGAGATGGCGTCCGTCGGCGTGCTTCACGATGCGTTCAACGATAGGCGTGAACTGCAGGAACTGGCATCCGTTCTCCTTGAAGAAGCGGTAGAAGTCGAGCGGATAGTCGGCGTTGAAGTCGTTCACCACCGCCATCGCGTTCCACTCCACGCCGTGCTTCTTCAGCAGGCGTATGCCGTGCATCACCTTCTGCCATGTCTGTGCGCCCGAGGCGG
>ULPP01001225.1_pt1 | contig 11824 bp, 10 predicted proteins | sample 1953531 | NCBI WGS metagenome assembly ULPP01 (sample SAMEA4835630, study PRJEB28245) | human gut metagenome | biome: gut microbiome; material: fecal sample | place: Denmark | collected 2008
AACAGTGGCAGGAGCCATTGAAATCGTAGTTTGCCTACAAAGGGAACGCTGTTATTTTCATTCAGGACATAACGTTACCCTCGACCAATGGGAGAATGGAATGGTGGTTAATCATCCGCGTGACGTTGTTATCAATGAGGAAATCCAAAAGAAAGTAACAGAGTTCGAACATATCCTTATAGCCATGCAGGTGAATAAGGATGATATGACCATTGCCTAATTCAAGACATATCTAAGTGCAGACGGTGGTAATCGCCGTAACTTTATGGCATGGCTCAGGGAACATATCAATAATCGTCCGCTTCGCGAAGGTACTCGAAAAGGGCATTTAACTACATACAAGGCACTTGAACGATTCGGTAAGTTCAAGACCTTTGATGATGTAACCTTGCAACATATCTATCAGTTCGACCTTTTCATAAAGGAAGAACAAACCTGTACGATGAAAGGGAAGCCAATCATCAGAAGTCAGGCTGCCATCCACAACTACCACAAACGGTTTAAGTCGTATGTAGCCGAAGCTTTCCGTCTCGGGCTTATCAAGGAAAATCCATACGAGCGTTTTCAAGACAAGCGTGGTGAGAAAAGCCACCGTCCTCACCTCACCGAAGCACAACTGAAAAAGCTAATCCGTATGCGGGAAGAAAGCACGGATGCCATAATGAACAGGTATCTTGATTTCTTTCTCTTCCAGACTTTTACAGGCATGGCATACAGCGATGCCAAATCGTTCGATTATGAACAGCACATTGTCACTATTGATGGCAAAGATTACATTGACGGGCATCGTATAAAGACTGGAAACGAGTTTGTTACTCCAGTCCTGCCAATCACACGAAAGATATTGGAACGTAACAATTACAAGATGGAAATAACCTCCAATCAGAAATACAACCAGTTCCTTAAAGGTATAGGCTTGGCTCTCAATTGTTCTTTCCCATTAACCACACATTGCACCCGGCATACATTCTCCTGTACGGTGGCTCTCGGACAAGGTATATCCAAAGAGGTGTTACAATTTATGATGGGGCATACCTCAATAAAGACAACTGAAATTTATGCAAAGCTGCCAATGCAATATGTGTCGCAGAATATTGGGGATAAGATGTTCAGGGCGTGGAAGTAAAATTTCAAAGAGGAGGTGCTAAAAGGCATCTCCTTTTTGTTTTTTATTTATACAGATGGTCAATTAACGATAATCAATTGTCAATGAATTGCTTACCATTGCTGAGAATCAACTTTATATCCAATTCAAGAAACAAGCGAGGCACAAACTACGTTAATTAGTAGCCAAAACATAAGGGGGCAGGCTGGGAAATGAGGCCGAAGCAACAGAGTCACGCCAAAAAAGGATAAGATTTCAGTTTTTCCGTTCAGTTCAAGCACTTTACGCATGGTTTTAGCGGGAATTGTATTAACTTTGCGGCAGGGACAATAACATCAGGTGTATGGAAAAGTGGAAGAAAATAGTCTTTATTATAGTCGGATTGCTTCTGATGGAGGCGATGATAATGCTTTACGCAGTTCCAAAAGCCAATGAAGATGAAATCAGTATGCGAATACGGGTGTTTATTGATTTGGCATTAGCCCTGTTGATAAGTTTGGCAATCCTGATTAAAGGAAATAGAGGCAAACGTAAATCTGTTGTCCGACTGTTTGTGATATGTGTTATCCCATATCTTCAAATTGGTTATACTTCGGCATTTTATGAATGGAACGCGGTATGCCTTACACTGCCGATATTTCAGATTGTATTCGGATATGCAATATTTAAGTTATCCCACAACATTACATCGTTATTGGTATGCTGTTCAAATCTTCTGTTTTCAACGATATGGGCCAATCAGATGCGGGGCTTTCTATGGTTTAACAACATATCCAACGACCTTGAAACTGTGGGCGTAGCATCTTTGCATGCAATAATCGGAGCGTTGATTGTGTTAGCAATTTCGTCAATAATGATAATGATGTTCGAACTCCTTACAAGCAATGAAACTGACAGATAAACGAATTGACGTATACCCAAGTATATGGCGAGTGATTGGTCTTACACTGACCAGCTTGTTATTTGTTGTTGGAGGGTTCTTTATGAAAAACTATCCTCGTGTCGATGTAGATAAATACATAGGTTATATTGGGATGGCGTTTTTCTCATTCGGAGTCATTGTCGGGATAGGTTGGCTTATATTGATTGCGATGCACAAACCGCTTGCAAGGATATTTGATGACCGCCTCGAATATCTGATGCCGGCAAGGATGAAATATGAGATTATTCCTTTTCAACATGTTGAGATGTTTGTCATAACAAAAACAAGAAGTGCTAAAATCATAAGGGCGGATTACTTGACCGGATGTAGCAAAAACATCGGAATTTTGAATACTCTTGTATCAGTCGGTAAAGTGTGCGACATACTGAATGATAAACTTGAACGGTATTGGGAACAGCCCATGTTGTCACAAGAATTAGACCTAGCATCGGTTACCTCGGCTTCCTCGTACTCGCAGTGATGCTGATTATAATAGCCAAATAAACTTTTGACATGAAACAGACAGATAAACTATTTAAAGAAATAATAAGGATTAGCGGAGATTCAGGCGTAGTATTTGTATATCATTTTATATCAATTAATTACGTGTTAAACGGTAGAAAAGTGAAGCCGTAGATTCTATGAGCGATAAAAAAGTCGAAGATTTAACACTTTTAACTTTACGAAACCGCAAAAAACACTAAAATGTGCAGAATTTGAGTTGTTATTATGACTTAAAGTGGATGTTTCCTTCGATGGAGATTTTAAACTGCGACGGTCTGTCGCAGTTTTACTTTGGACAACCTACCAGCTTTGATAAGTAAGTTCAGAGACGATGTTTAGACCATATTACATTTCGCGCGTGTGAATACGTCAAGAGGGGAATCGCGAACTGCTACCAATTCAGTCGTGTTACGGATGTGCAAGAGGGGAAAAAAGCTATCGGATAACAACTTCGGAGCACAAACTGGTGTCAATTTGCTATTTCGGCATCTATTTTATAGTTAAATACACATAAAAACGTATCATAATTACGGAAGTGAACGATAAATGCAGTTTCAGTTTCAAAAATTATTTGTAATTTTGTAGCAAAATTACGCTAATAGATAAAATATTGCGATATGATACGAGATTTTTGGGTAAAGAACTATCTTTCCATTCGCGACAAGCAGGAATTAAGCTTTGTGGCCAAGGGACCATCTTCGGAACTTGTCACCGAAGTCGCTGATGGTGTGTTCTTGTATAAATTAGGCATTCTCTATGGTTCAAATGCTTCTGGTAAGTCAAACATGCTGATAGCCATGAACGAGGTGTTCCGTCTGTTGGTTATGCCAAAGTCGGATGCAACCGTAGGAATAGGCGGCTGCATTCCATTTGTGCTCACTAAAGATGAGCCAACAGAAATGCACGTATCATTCTATGCCGATGGCACCCGATATGACTACGACGTCACATTCAACGGCAAGCACATTCTGAGTGAAGCCTTGTACTATTACCCCAACAAATCGAAATCGCTGTTCTATGAGCGTAGTTTTGTGGGTGAGAACGTACAGGCTGACATCAAGTTTGGTGCGAGTCTCAAACTACAAGTCAAGACGCAAGAGAGCATCCGTGAAAACACGCTGAACAATCACAGCGTATTGTCCGTATGCCGAAAGGCTGCCTTGAAAGAAGACATAGCTCCATTCAACACGCTTCATGCTTGGATTATGGACAACTATCATGAGATAGATGGTGATGGAGACAAAGGTATTGTCGAGATTTTGAAGGATGCTTACAGCAATCCCAAGAAGCGTAAGTTCTATAACACAATGCTCCAGAAGGCCGACTTGAACATTCTGGAATATCGCCCTGTTGTTGAAGACCGCATTGTGCCCAATGATTTCCGCGAGCGCATCCAAAAGGAAAATATCCCAGAGGAGATGAAAGATGTTCTGTTGAAGCCCACAACAGATTCTATCACATTCTTAAACCATTCCGACAATGGAGATTTCGACATTCCACTTAAATGGCAGTCAAAGGGTACTCAGAAGTATATCCGTATATTGGATGCCTTGTACGACTTGATAACGAGTCCCCACGTGTACTATCTTGATGAACTGGGTGAGGATCTGCACAACGACCTGTTGTATTATTACCTCAATGTCTTTATCTTCAACTCTGAAAAGTCGCAGCTGGTTATAACGAGTCAGGAGACCACCCTCTTGTCGCAGGATATGATTAACGAGAACAGAGGCGTGGTGTGGTTTGTTGAGAAGAACAAGGAGACTGCATCGTCCGAATATGCCCGTGGCGACTCCTTCGGCTTACACAAGAATCTGTCGCTTTACAATTCATATCGCATTGGCCGACTGGGTGCAAAGCCAGAACTGGGTAGTATCTTTATAAATTTGGAGGACTGATATGGGAAAATTACGACAAACTGCCCTTATCTTGGGCGAGGGACCAACGGAATTCTTCTATTTCAAGTCCCTATGCGACGTATTCAAGCGTCTGACCATCAAGCCTGACTATCCGAAGCACACCAACATCAAGGAATTGGATGCCAAGATAGCAGAGGGTGTGGCAATGGGTTACAGCCATATCTTCTGTATCATCGACATGGACACGAAGGATAAGGAGCCGGAGCGTTCACAATACCAGAAGTTAAAGGCAAAGTATGCCAAGCCCATCAACAAACCAAAGAAAGGCATCTGCTGCGAGGTCGAGTTCTTTGAAACTCACCGCTGCACAGAACTGTTCTTTCTCTATTATTTCCGCTACACCTCACGTCCATACGAGACACAAGAGCCTTTGCTCAAAGACTTGAACCAATGTGTCGTGTATCGGAAGACGATAGAGTTCTTCATCAAGACCAAGGGACTTCACGGTTACTTCGAACGCAATGGCGGTAGTCTTGAAAAGGCTGTGGCTAATGCGAATCGCTCAATGGGCGAGAAGTTGAAGAGTGATCGGGATTATACATACTCTGAGCTGGGAAGGTTGATTAAGAAATTGGAAAGTCTATAAAATTGTTACATTGTTTTCATAATAAATTTAGTAAAATATGAAGTATGAAATAGAAATGATAGACGTAAAGGCAGCAGATGCCTTCTTAATCCATTATGTGGAAGACAATGGAGAAAGTCACATCATCATGGTTGACTCAGGCAACTATGATGATGCAGATAAAATACTGACACATATTAGAACGCACTATGATAAAGTAAAGAAGTCAGGATGGTCTGGGTATGTGATTGATGCTGCAATCGTTACACATCCTGACGATGATCATATAGGTGGTTTTGTACATATATTGGAAAATTTACAAGCAGGAAAATTGTATGATATCTGCTTTAATTGCTTTTGGGTTAATGACCCAACGAAGCATGAGTTTGTACCTAATGACGTTCAAAGAATCCAAACTCAAAAGTCATTAGACGCAAGACTTAAATGCGTGTACAATTATAAAGAGGATTCAAAGAAGAACCTTTTGGATTTGATTGATTCTGCTGGGATAGCAAGGACAGAAGTATTTGCAGGTGATTATCTTGATGAACCTCAAATAACGATTATCAGCCCCACAAGGGATTTCTATGAGAGTCTCTTACCAAAGTTCAGGAATAAATTGAACTTTCATTGGGCATTGGAGGCTTTAGAAGAGAATTCGTATAGCTCGAAAGATGACATCTCAGACGAAACAACGCTGAGCAAGACATTAGATGATGCTACAGATGATACATCTGCTCATAACCAGAGCAGCATTGTATTTTTGTTAGAAACAGATGAGAAACAAAAATTTTTATTTACGGGAGACGCTGGAAGAGATGCATTCAATCACGTACCTCAAACTTTACTAGGTAAAGTTAAAGATGTTACATGGATGAAAGTGCCACATCATGGCAGCAAGCACAATCTTGACTCTACTATCATCAAACATGTGAATCCAGAGATAGCCTATATCTCTACAGAAAAACAAGGAAAGTATCTTAATCGCTCCACGGTATTTGCGCTCAAAAAGAATGGAACCAAAGTTTATTCGACAAGCCAAAATCGATCAACTATTAGACATGGAGCTATCAAGACGAGAGAGGGATGGACGAAAATTGAGCCGATGTAGAACACCTGTTTACTCTTGCCACTCACGGTTAATCATACAACGAGTGACTTTCTCCAAAGTGGTCTTCCACGGCTCATGTTCGGTGATTTGGATTTTGCCGTTGAAAGTTTTATTCATATAGGTATCAAAGATTTGATTATTTTTATGGTAGGTTTTGTTGTTTATGGTGGTGAATGAAGAGCATCCTGTGCTCTTGTTTTTCTCAAAGAAACGGATAGCATCGCGGCGCAGGTTGTCCCATTTCAAGAGAGTCAGGGCTTGTGAGGCCATAAAGACCTGAGCGGTATCTGCTGACTTCAAGAAGAAAGAGAGAATGAACTCAAGAGCCTTGGGATGGATGCTCTGGGCACATTCGTCGATGGCGATGGGCGTGCCCCACCAGATAGAATCAAATAGTACAATGATGAGACGTATGGCCTCCAGTGTACCTTCAGATTCTAATGTTTCAGGCAACCACACGGTTTCTTCTTTTTCCACCACCTTATAGCCAAACTGTAATTTTTGGACGGTACGCTTATTGCCCGGGAAATTAACGCGGTATTCTTCCTCAGACATACGGGTTAACAGGAAATCACGTTCATCATCAGCGATGTCGAATGTAAGTGTGTCCACCTTGTAGTCGCAGATGGTAGAACCCATATCCTTCAGGATATTGAGGATGATGGGTTTGAGTAATTTCTCGTTGGAGCGCTTGGCCAACATAGCTGACAGTTCATACTTCTTCACATTCCAGAGGTCAACAAAGCGAAAATAATTATAGACATTGCGGATGTCCTCGCACTCGAAATTCTTGTTGTCGTAGATGGAGATGACACTGGAATATTTGAGAATGTTCTGATTGATAAGTTCCTGCACGGGAATAGGTATGGTAGTTCCTTTGGGGAATGAAACCACTACAATATCTTTTTCCTTTGAGAACTCGCGGATGAAAATCAGTTTCTCTTTTTTCTTGCCCTCCCGACGGAGCAACCGCTCCTCAATAATATAGTCAACAGTCCAGGAAATAAAATAGGTGTAGCGGAATCCCGCTGTATGAAACGCCACTTCTATTGAAGAAGGGGAGTTTTTTGTTTCTTCTGACAGCAGGAACTGCACGTCTGGCAGGCGATAGCGCGATGCCAGTTTGCTATTGCGGTTGACGGTTACCAACTCATTGAGGACGGATATACCGTTGAGGAAGTTGGTCTTGCCGGAACCATTGTTACCAAGTAGAAAGGCTGCTTTGAGGAGTTTTATGCCGTCAATTTTCGTCCACCAGTCCTCTCCTGAGAATGTGCCACGGGGCTTTTCTTTGGTAGCCTTTAGGCTGAATTCTGTACGTTCCTTAAAGGAGAAAAAATTGGTGAGTGCTATATATTCAATCATAACTGTATTGGGAATTTTGTTTCAATCTCGAAAGGAGAAAGAATTTTGTATCGTTTGTTTTGGTGATGACACAGAGGCCAATGCCATTCTTTAATTGCGGCAGAACATCCAGGGCACAGGTGGTAAGGTCAATAGCTGACATGTCCAATGCACAGGCGGGATGGGAATGCCAATCGCCTATGTATTCCACCTGATCAATGCTTCGCTGTGCAATCATTTTCTTGTAGTCTTTCAGTCCGCTGGTGCCCAAACGGAAACCTGATTTTGTACCCTTAGAGTCACGGGGCATAAAATGATTGAGCAGGTATAATATTCTCCGTTTGTAATCAATGTGACCAAACAGATAACCTCCATTTTCTTTCTGCCCGGTAATCTTGGCTTTTAAACGGATTTCTGCCAGCAGGTCTTCCGGGATGCGAACCGTCCAAGTAGCATCATTTGCGCAGGGAAATTGCTGGTAGGATTTGACAGGGAGCGTGAAGGTATGCATACTGCCAGGAAAGTCACGATGGGCAAAAGAGAGGATAATTCTGTTGCGCTGCTCTCCCTCATAGATGTGCCGTATGGCGGATGACATTAGGGCTGCATGGGCAGAGATAGTGTCATCGCTGATACGCATGGTGTTGGAATGACAGCCCTCGCCCACACGGATATTCTCGGTGGAATTCTTGCGTTCTGAGGATAGCCAACGGTAAACCTCGTTGTTGGAAAGAGAGGTGCGAAGAATCTCCATATAATAGTCGGCCAGCGGCTGTTTGTTGTCTATACTCAGATATGTAACACCCACATCGCCACCTTCGGACAGTGCCACACGGACAATGCGGGTTTTGTCGGGGTAAGATAGCATGTCAAGACCATACATTACACGGACAGATGCCGTAGCATCAATTATGATGTCAATTTTGTCAAGATTCTCGGGCGTTAAATGCTTAAGTGCATCCTCATTGTATGATTTGATACCATCGTGCGGCATGTCATAGAACATTTCCGTCAGATGGGTTTTCATGGCATTTGCTTTATTGAGAAGGAAGGAGCCAGGTTTGTATGCAGACAAAGCGTGCCGTACTACATTGTGTGGCATCAGCGAGTCGGTATCTACCAAATCGATACAGAAGATACCGCTACGATGGAGGTGGCTTGCAATCTTGCTGCCAACTGCTCCGCACCCCAGAATGCAAACGTGTTTGTCGAAAACAGAATCTGAGGTTTCTGACAAGTATTTGGCTTGGGTATAGTCTGTAAAATCAATCATTGATACCTCTTCCACTGGTGTGGACTGATTCATATTCATAAACTCTTCCACCTTTGCCCTGAAACAAAGGTAATTGATGGCGGTGTTTTTGCCAATTATCTTTGTCGGTCGTAACAACGCCATTTGGAAATAAATATATTCCTTAGTATCGTCACAGGCTTCTTTCAGCTCATCTAAATCCAAAGGGTAGCCGTAGGTCTGGATATGTTCAAGCAAGACACCTAAGGTGGTGGGGTACTCTGTATACCAATTGTCATCCACCTTGTATCTTCCTGCAAATAAGCGGACACCGATTGCATTACTGACAAGTTTTTCGTATTGCTCACTTCCGTAGGCAATGGCTGGGAAATCTTTGAGTATAGTAATGGAATACAGATGGCATTCGGGCTCCTCCTTGTGTTCCAAAAATGAGTCCATATAAGAGACTCGCAAAAGAAAGTGATTCATACTGTGATTGCGTTGCGGTTCGAATTCATCGTTCTCGTTCAGTTTCATCAACTTTCCTTTTGCTGCATCGCGTAGCCAACAAGCCACCAATTCAACGTAATCACATAGAGTGTGCTCTGCATACCAGTCATCTATATCCTCACGTGAGAGGCATAGAGTAGGCGGGTAGTTGCCTTTTTCGTAATTGACGTGGGGGAATTTTTTTAATGGGAAGTCCGGCCTGTCTGAAAACACAAAGGGAGTAATGTCATTCCAATTGTTTTTGCTGATGGCAATAACTACAGGTTCTATGTGTTTGAGGGCGGACTTGGAGCGGGCAAAGGTGTTGATGCCCCCGCAGAGCCCCACGGTGTCATTATCCAACTCAACAAGGCTGAAACATCCGTCATCGAAGACGCTGGCGAAAGAGAATAGTTCTCCGGCCAGTGCTCCGATGGCGGCTATTTCTATTTTAGGATAATTGTCGGATACCTTATCCATAGAAGTGAGGTTTGGGATCCTTGGATGCTGCAGCGGCAGCACGAGACTCTTTTTCTTTCTTCTCGTCTTCGTGCAGGGCTACCTCTCCATCCTCAATGTCGAACACGATGGGATTTCCTGCGTCATCGACTTTCTCTCCGCCAGTGCAGAAGAAATTGCTCTTACCAATCCGATCCGTGTAGCGGTTCTTAGCTTTCTGGCAGGGAGGATTGTCGGAGTTCTTTTTTACGATCTTAGAAGAGGAAACCACAAAAGCTCCGTCTTCGCTTTTGTCAAGGAAGTCGAGTGAAGCCTGGTTGGGATCATCCTCACGGTCATCAGCAAAAAACTTGTAACTGCAATGATGGGGAGCTTCCATCAGATCCCATTTCAGGTAATCGTCATTGGAGGTCTTATTCATAATTTCTTGGATGACGCGCCATTCTGTGTCACCGCCCAAGAACACACGAGCAATGTTCTCGTTGTATTTGTCAGACATGAAGCGGAGTTGGGAAGCAATGCTGGTCATGTTGCGGTCTTCGCCCTCGATATCATCCTTGAAAGGGGCGTGAATGAACATCTCGAAATAGCGGCAGGATGTGCCATTGACTTCGGAGATGGTATTGCCGGGGGTAATAATTCGTTCTTCAAGACCTTTAAGGTCTGGATTATCTGTCCATCCGATGATTCGGATGCGGTTACCGTCCTTATCTGCTTTGTTTGAGTTGGACTTATAGAGATCCATACGACGTTTAGCTTCCTTCTTGAAAGCCTTGGCATCTGCATTGAGTTCACCACTCAGCTCTTCAAAAACACGTGGAGAATACCAGAGTTCTCCAATGAGAATCTTCTTGTCGTCCTTGGCTGACTGGGGAACAGTATCCGGGTCGCCAAGAAAGAACTTATCCGCAAAACTGCGGCAGTGATCTTGGTCGGGGTGGGTGAGCAGGAATGCATCCAGTAATGGTAGTCCACACTTCTTAGTGGTTAGTTCATTAGTAAGGAGATCGTCAAGGACATCGTACATTTCTTCATTTTCCTCTTCTGCTTTCTTGCGGAAATTACAATCAAACATCATCTTCTTATTTGCGCCACCAATAGTAATGAGGTCGCAATCCCCGTTTCCTACGGGATAAAACTTAATACTATGCTTCATCGTGATTCAATTTATCAAAAGTGGTTATTAATGTCTCTGCGTAATCTACTGCTGCACTCTTGGTGATAAAGAAATCTATCACAACGAGTATTAGGTAGAGAATGAGAGCGATATGTATAATAGAGATGCTTACTCCGGTGCGGCTGAAGTCGATAAACCAGCATGCAACGGAAAGAGGGAGACAAATAACTGCCCCACCGAGGAAGTTGCGAAACATCCCGTAACGCTTTAGTTTGCGACGTGTCATTGTATCGCCGCTGTCAGCTACGGCTTTTCTGATGTAATATACGGCATCTTTAGCTGTTCTGCGAGCTTCCATCTCATCTGCATCTTCTTTCGCTTTTGTAGGAAGCGTTATATTATATAATGTCTTGAGGTTTTCTCGTACTCTGTTTTTCATCATCTTGCTAACGCTCGTGCGGTTATCCCCAAGTAACAACATGGAGGTGGTAGGGAAACGTAGTCTGTCTTTACGGTAAAGTGTATCCTCGAAAAACATACGAGAGACACCACGGAAGATGTGCATGACGAAGCGAGTGAGTACCACTGCTGCAGCAAGCGGTGCAGCAATGGCAAGAACAGGGCGCCACCATGATGTATTCTCTGCTATGGGCAGAAGGGTACATGTGAACACGATATCGAGGATAAGCATGTTGACAATGGCAGGTGTGAAGACGGCCTCAAGATCGTAATCATCCATTTTGAGTAGTTTTTCTATTTTTCCTATCATAGGCAATCTGTTTGTTTATACTGGGACCTTACCCCAGGGGATACGTTATGAAATCGGCTGCAAAGTTACACAAAAAAAATGAAATTCGAAAAGAAAAACACGAATATATTTATTTTTGCGTAATAAATTTACGCAAAAAACAAATTGCAGGCAAACTTGTAGCAATAATACAGTATCTAATAAGTTGAACCTATAAATACCATGCAAGGGGTATGAGCAGAAATTATTAAAAATCAAACAACCTGTTTTATTTACTGTTGCAGAACACAAATAATGATTAAAACTAAAA
>ULPP01023682.1_pt1 | contig 11801 bp, 12 predicted proteins | sample 1953531 | NCBI WGS metagenome assembly ULPP01 (sample SAMEA4835630, study PRJEB28245) | human gut metagenome | biome: gut microbiome; material: fecal sample | place: Denmark | collected 2008
TAAAATCACAGTTCCATCTGTTACAAATGCTAAATCTGCAGATACGTTATTCGGCAAGTGATATACTCCATGCGAGTTTCTATCGTACATATGAGAGAACTTTCCTTTTGCTACTTCCATGTGGCTGTGGTTTCCTGTAGCGTATCCTGCAGTTCCTTCATCTCCGAACGTATCTCCTTGCTTGAAATATTTCACTCTTTTGATATCCTCGATATAGTTATCATGAATAAACATAAATGTAGCAAAATCAATTGTTCCGTCTCTGAATAGCACTTTCTTGTCTGATTCTAAGAAAACTGCGTTTCCGTTTCGTGCCGAGTCATAGGCTACTAGGTGACAGTCGCATGGTGCGATAGTTTCATCGATTCCAGTATCCTTGCCTGCATTGTCCATAGCATTCGTCCCTAGATGCGTTCCTACATTATTCCCTTGGGTTACGTTCATGTACTCCATGGGGAAACCTAAAAGCTGATATCCGCCTTTTGTAAGTTTTTGTCCTTTTCTCATTTTTTGGACCTCCTTCTATTTATGAAAAAAAGCCTATTGCTAGACTCTTGCAAAAGTATTTAATTAAATCCATCTTTTTCACCGGTTTTAGAAATTGCTAAACCATTTGTATTCCAATAGCCTAGATAATCGCCGGCTTGTAGTACGTTCCCATAGACATCCAAAGCGTCTTTTACAGTTACAATATCTACATTCTTACTTTGAATATATTCAATCGTATCTTTCATTAGTTTAATCTGATCTATATCTGCATATTCTGGGAATTTATTAGTAGTCATGTTCTCAATGTGTGTCATTAATACAAGCCAACCATTTTTTTGGATACATTCGTCAACAAGTGATTTCATATAATCCAATGAAGCTGTATTAACTCCTGCTTTATCACCAACGGCTTTATCAAAGAATCCGCCAAGATTACACCTAGTAATATAGTAATGTGGGACACAACCAGTATTAATTCTTACGTGTTGTTCTTGGTCTGAAGTTCTGATTGCATAATCATAATACTTTGAACACAAAGCTCTTGTTTTTGCGTTGTTTTTTCCTTCTGGATAAACAAATACGTTCGGTTTATATCCATGTTCCTCAAGCGCTACTTTTATGCTTGCCAACGTGTATTCTGGATCAACATCTTCACTTGTCAAAGGATTAAATCCATGAGCCAATACTTCCGCACCGCTTTCCACACACTCAGCAAGTTGTTGCCAATTCATATAATTAGGTGAATTAGCATTTATAAATGCACATGAGATAGGAATATGGTATTGTTCCATAATAGGTTTTAGATGTTGATAAAACTCAATTCTACCGTCATCATCAATAATTGTTATTAATGGTTTTCTAATTTGATTGTTAGAAAATATTGTAAATTTATCATCAAATTCTTTAGGACTATACTTTTTTAACGCGCTTCTAAATAAATTAACATTAGCAGTAATATTTGTATCTTCTACATTATCACTACCAAATTTATATATTGAAAGTCTGTAATAACATCCTTTTGGTATTTTTACCAAAGAATATATTTTTGCTTTCCTATTGACCATGCTTCCGGATAAACCTGTATATGTTGTTAATACAACAGCATAGTTTTCTTTGATAGTATAAAGAATATCGTTGTCGGCATATAAAATATCTTTGTTGACGATTCTATATTTATCTTGCGTTAGTGTACCATCCACCGCTGATGTTGTTCCATTAATAAAAGTTCCAGTTGGCAAACAATCTAATTTATTCTTATCAGAATTTACTTTTTTTATAAATTCTACTATATCAGCACGTTCTTCTTCATTTTCTTTTTTTCTAAAAATAGAAATTCTGTAAATACTGCCATTTTCTATTTTGATTTGATTACCAACTACTCTACTGATTAATGAACCATCTGGATTGTATAATGCTAATACTGCATTAAATTCATCGTCAACATAATATGTTTTATCTTCGTAACTTTTCAATAAATCATAAGTTACGATTCTATTTTTGTATTCGTTGGAGGCTACTGATCCATCATTTAATATAGTACCATTTGTCCAATACCCTATGATGTGTTTAGAACCTAATAAATTGCTATATTGCATATTAAATATATTTTCTTTTTCTGACAATTCTGTTATTTCTACTGAATTTTTTTCACATGATGTTCTAGCCGTTCTATCAAAAGCCGTATAGTATGATAAATCATCTTCTGTAAATGATGAAACAGTATTATTTGATAAAGTGAATAAAACTTTATCATTATTAACATTGCTATCCATAGATAATCTTACATAATAAGTGTTAGTTTGAATATCTGATTTTAATGCAGTATCAAAGTTTACGATTCTATTGATAAACTTTTTGCTTTTATCATAAAAATAGACTCTAATAGTAGCTTCTGTTACCCCAAATATTTTAACAATAAATTTTTCATTAGCCGTCACACGAATGAAATCTGATGACCAGTATAAGTTATTAACTTCTTCAACACCTGATGTGTTGATATACATTGATAATTTATCAGTTTCCTTATTGTGCAAATTTATGCCTGTAGTTGTCCTTAGTTCAACTAAACTCTCATTCAGTTTACTTACTCCGAGTGTTTCATCCAACTGTTGTACTGTGCCTTTTTTCGTCCCGCTTACATCTTCTACGATTAATAAATCTTCTTTTTTTATGCCGTTTGAGCTAGGCAAATCTTCTATTTTAAGTCCCATGTTTTACCCTCCAATCCTCTTTTCGAGTTGTTTGATTTTTTCATTTAAGTCATCAACTTCCTTCTGTAAAACATAGCCACATCTAGCAGAAAGAGGACTACTAGATGATTGACTATCTAATTTATCTATAACCAATTTTGCAATTAGTTTTTTAAAACTATCCATTTTATCCTCCTTCTAGATGCCATAATTTTTATGCACTTTAATTGTACCCTTGTCATTGTAATAAGCCTTCTTTACTTTTTTGATTACACCATTATCGTTATACCAAAGTTTAGCTTGCTTCAATACTCCTGCATCGCTAGACTTTTCTACATATATGTTTTCACCGCTTTTAGTTGTGATTTCATCACCGCTATTATTAAGCAATACATCTTGATACATGATACTATTACATGCCAATTTCACTTGATCTGCTAGCGTAGTGAACTGTACGCTTGCATAATCTGATGCAGTTCCATAATTATCTACAATACGCACTTTAAATGTATATGTAGTTTCAGGCTTCAAGTTATCAAGCGTAATACTAGTTTCGTGATTTGCATCTATCCATTTTTCGTTCTCAACAGACCATTGATATATGTAGTCTGTAGATCCGTCCTTGATACTGAATCCTCTCCATTCAAAAGTAGCACCGAATGGAGTTAGATTTATGTATGCTACAGTACCTTTAGAAGGTTTATCTGGCTTTTTTGTGGTAATGCTTTCAGTTACTGCATCAGTAAGTAAAGTGCTTTGTGAGCCTTTATATACAACATAGAAACTTACAGTGTAGTTAGTGTTAGGGCTTAAATCTGTCCAACCACCATTGTTACCTACTTTAGCATCTTCTCCTAGCACCGCTCTGATTGCATAAAAATTATTAGGGTTTGAAGTTAAGATAGCCCTGTAGCTAACTGATTTGTAGTCACTACTTAGACTTGCTTCATCGATTAAAGGCAAAGCGATTGTAGCTGATTCGGTCTGTGAACCATTTGCAGATATATTGCCGAAGATAGTACTAAAATATATATTTCTAGAATCTTTTCTGTTATTCTTTGCGAATGTATACTCTAGTGTTCCACTGGCTAATTTCCACTCTCCTGTTCCACTTACATTTATGTTTACACTATGACTATTGCTACCGAAATTTAGAATAGCCCCATTGTACTGCGTTGAGTTTGCCGAATAGGCATGTTGCAAATAGATTATGTAAGAAACTTCATGTTTTACATCAGGATAAGTACCTGTAATGCTATTGGAACAATCTACACGAAAACTAATGCCAGGTATACCAGTGTTGTAAGTACCCATAGACTATTCCTCCAATTGGAAATAAAAATAGCCACTTGGGCAGTTTGATACTGTAGGCGGTTCTTTCCCTATTTTGTATTTGATTTCCTGCTTTTTTTCTAATTTTGCTACACGCATTTCTAGGTTCTGGATCATCAACAAAAGCTTTCCACCCTCGTCTTCCCCTAGTTTATTTTGAATAAATTTCATGAAGTCTAAAAACTGTGCGTTCATGCCATCTGTTGGAATTTTCAGTAATCCGTCTACGGTCAATCCACATAAATTCTCATCCAGTCTCGTATCGATGATGTCTCTTGCTTGGATGCTCTCCGCGTATGCTGGAACCTGAATAATAGCTAGAATGATCTCGTAATTACTTGAATCCCTCACAGCATAGGTTGGTTTAGTTCCTGTTCCCTTTACGTACTTTAATTCACAACGGTTTGTGTTCTTGCTGTATCGTACTGATATATAGTCATATCGAAGAACCGTCGAGGCTGTGTCTACTGTGAATTCTACTTCCTCTGTGTTTCCGTACGTAATGCCACCAGCTCCTTTTGCTGCGGTTAAAAGAAAAGCATAGCCGGGAGTTACACCGACTCGCATTCCTCCGTTTGCTTTTACTCTTAGATCGTCTTCCGTGATATTAAAAACGCCACTTGTTCGACCCAGATGAAAAAGTCTTACATCTTCCGCATAATATTCTGTATCGTCTAGCGGATATGCCTTTTGTGTCATTTGTTTACCTCCCAACTTTCTATATTTGTTACAATTGATATTTTGGTATCTTGGTTTAACTCTTCGACAAAGTTTAATTCTGTAACTCTGGCTAAAGCTAAAACTTTATATTGATTACTTTTCACGACTACCAGGTCACCTAGATCATAGTCCTTTCCGAGTTCTGCAATTTGTGAGTAAGGATCCAATTCAAAGTCAAATTTATAGGCACCCTTATTAGCTTCAGAAAGTTTGTTCAGTCCTCTTTGTTTTAGCAACTCGGTGTATTCTGCGTCTGTGTATTCCTTGTCAACTCCGTTCTCTTTATAGCTCTTTTGGAGATCTCTAGCATCGACGTACATTTCGAGTATTTGTTCGTCTGTGCTGTTTCTGTTGTCTACTACAAGCCTTGTTCTTTGTTCTCCTGAGTCTTCCCCTAAAACATAGGCATAATTTTTAAATTCGGACACGTCGATCTCGTATGTCTGCGCTTTAATGTTTCCCAGGTCATCACTGAATATAGCGTTCTTTTGAACTCTTCCTTCGTATATTTCAAGATAATTTAGAAGCTTGTCATGTACCGTTTCTTTCCATCCTAAGCCTCCAATCTGGCAGTAATTAATAAACATTTCTTCTAGGGTTCCATAAGATGTTTGGCTTCCGTATTTAATTGTTGGCGTCAATCCTTTTGCCTCGGCAACATTAATATCTAAGCCCCTCTTGTTGCTCCTTACGACTTCCAGTAGAGAGGCTTCTATGTTTTTAATTGTCACTGTTCCATCATTGATTCTGGCGTCTAGGTTATTTAATTTGCCGTGTATCTCCAGGCTTTCGGCGTCGTATTTCACGTTAGAAATGAATCCGATTTCGTCTCGGTCTGTGCACACGATTCTGTTTCCTTCAACTAAGTATTTATCATTATCTGCGGTTCTTCTCGCATGAATCTCAAACGTTCCGCTGGCCCAGTATTTTGGTCTCCACTGTATACTCGTACAATTCTGTAGAAGAGCTTGTTTCTTGCCTTCTTTGTCATAAATGAAATACTGCATATCTACACCCCAGCTACTGTATCTTCAAATAATATTCTTACATTTAACTGATCTTCACTATTTGAGGCGCCATATCTGATTACATTGTTTCCTGGCTTCAGTTGAAAAAAAGTAGAGTTGTAGTCCATATAGCTGAAAATGTTTGTAACTTCTTCCTGGTGGATCAAATGGCAGTATCTCTCATTTTCATAGGTACTTACTACGAGCTCATCATCAATTGCTAGAGTAATATCTGGAAAGCTGATATTCTCTTGTGTGTTCACATTTGTAATTCGTGGAGCTTTGATTCCATCAACTCCTGCAGTCATTCTACAGATAAAGCCTGTGCTTAGAGCTCCTTTGTTGTAGATTGTCTTCAATGGTTGATAGATTCTTGAACTAAGTTTGAAAGGCTGCGTGCTTGAATAACTTCTTTTGAATCTGTGCAAAGCTGTTAATGTGTTGAAATCAGTGATATTTGAATCCGTGCTTCTTGCATAGGGATACGGCGCACGAAGTGTTATCTGGAAGTTCTGCCAAGTTACATTGTTTCCTAACTCCGGAGTTTTCTTGGGACTTACTTTCCAGTAGACGTCTATATTTTCCTTGGTGTTTATCAAACGTAAAGTAGCAGTTACACCCGGAAGTATAACTGCTAGTAATCTTTTTCTTTTCTGTGAACCATATTTAAATCGACCGTTCAGTGTGATGTCCTTAGCCTCGATAGATTGTCCGGTGATGCTAGAGCCCACCTGGTTACTTACTGTTGCCTCGGACATGTTGATACTGTTTGAAGAGATTCCATCTATAGAAGTGATACGAATACCGCTTTTTTTCGAGAACTCTATTGTTTCTCCGTATTCGTTTGTATATATCAGATTTATTGCCATACTAACCTCCTCATCATGTTCTGCGTTTCTGTTGCGATTTCACTCGGTGTTAAAGCCTTAGCTGAATTAATAGTCTGTTCAACGTTGTAAACCGTTGCGTTTCCTGTGCCTAGTCCCAAGCGTCCAGGATTGCCTTCTAGAGCCAATCTTGAAGTTAGGCTGTCCATGTTTGCTGCATCTATTAATTCGTTCGACATGCGTCCCATAAAAGCCTTAGCTTTTGGCATGGCCTTTTCTACACCTAATGTGATTCCGGCGGGGATCCATTTACCAATACGATCCGCGAATAGTCTTGAAGGCGACCCGATTCCTAGGGCCCCTTTTACACCGTCAATTAGGCCTTTAGCCATACCGCTAAGCCATCCGGTTAAGGCTCCCCAGGCTCCACTTATTCCGCTCCTGATTCCGTTTACGATATCAGAGCCAATTGAAATCATTTGTCCCGGTATTTCTCTTACTTTGTTTACAATTCCATTAAAGAATTGCCTTCCTGCTTGAATCGCTTGATTTGCAAAACTTCCGACAAAGCTTGCCGCTTTTGAAATCGTGTTTGATAAAAAGGACCACACTTTTCCTGGTAGCTGCTGGATAAAGTTCACCACATTTGTGATGAAGTTTTTTCCTGCCTGAACGGCTTTCTGGATCATTTGGCTTACCCACTCGGCTGTCTTGTTAATTGTCTCAAGAAGCCATGTCCAAATCTTGCCCGGTAGCTGGGTGAACCACTCGACGACTCCAGATATAAACTGCGGTATATCCTGCGTTGCGAATTGCACTAGGCTTGCGCCCCATTCGATTAACTTTCCTAAAACAAATCCCACAGCGTATCCGATCCAGTAAGGTATTGTTGTCCCGAAAAACGTTTGAATGTTTGTCACTAGGGTGTTTACCCCTTCAGGAATTGTTACCGTGAAAAACTGAACTACTTGTGTAGCCAGGTTCTGTGCTGCGTCTATAAAGCTTTGAAAAGCCTCTGGAATTGTTACTGTGAAGAAGTTTACGATTCCATCTATAACTTGGCCAGTAGTTTCCTTTATGCCATCCCATAGACTGATCCAGAATTCTCTGAAGCTGTCGCTTGTATTCCAAAGATATACGAACGCCGCTACTAGTGCTCCGATAGCTACGATCACCAATGTGATAGGTCCACCGATTACTCCTAGAGCTGCGCTTAGTCCAGAAAGGCCTCCGCCGGCTAGTGTAAAGGCTTCGGCCATACTAGCAATCACGCCCGTTCCTGATGATGCAGCGTAGGCCAGTCCATCAAGCAATCCGGACCCCTTTGATACTAGACTTCCAAATGTCTTGATCTTCTTCCCAGCATCACCGATTGTTTTTGCAATGTCGCTAACAGCCTTGATTCCTTTCCAAGCTGCAAAAGCTCCGGCTACAGCGGCAATCAAAGGCATAAGTCCTTGAATCGTATCTGCTACTGTTTGTACCTTGTCTATAATGTCTGGAAGCTTTTCGATAAAGGCTGCGACGAACTCCCCTACTTTTTCTACAAGGATTGGCAGAATATCTCTGATTCTTTCCAGAGCACTTTTTACAAAATCTAGAGAATCGTTGGAATCTAGCTTTTGTGCGATTGTATCTCGTACGCTGTCCCAGGCTTCCTGAATTTTTTCTGTTGCTGCTTTTATAGCTTCCGCGGTTGGTGCAAAAAATTCTTTTAGTGCATTCAGCGCTTTCGGAACCTCTTCAGCAATCCGGTTTAATCCGTCTCTGATTACAGAACCGAAGTTTGCAATCATTTCTTGAATTGTGGGTAAGCTGTTATCAGCTAAAAAGTCATTGAAGGCCGTGATGATATTTGCAATGCCGATTGCGATACGTGCCGACATATTCGTGAAACTTGTCGCAAAACTTCCGGCCATCTCTTTGGCTTTTCCTGCTACTGCTGGGAAGGATTCTGTTCCGTTCTCTAAAGCATCCATCAGTACATCATTGAATTCCTGCGCGCTAATTTGTCCCTTAGAGAAGGCATCGGATACTTCCGCCATACTTTTTCCCGTTTTTTCTGCGAAAATCTTTAAAACAGGAATTCCTGCATCAGTTAAACGTTGCCACTGATCTGCAGATATTTTTCCACTGGCGTTCATTTTTGCGATTGCATCTACGGTATTAGCCAAGGTTTCATTTGTGCCGTCTCCGTAAAAAGATACAGCATCCATCATGTCCTTTACCATTCGAGTAGACTTATCTAAGCCCAGTCCTGATGTAGCCAGTTTTTGTGTTGAAGTGGCGGCTGTGTCTAGTCCATATGCGGTATCCGTTACAGCGTCACTTAAATTGTTTACAACCTTCGCAGCTTTTTCGCTGCTTCCTGCTAAAACTCCTATAACTTGTTTAGCTTTTTGCATGGCATCTAATCGGGCGGTTGCTTTTCCGATTGATCCAGATATTAAGTCCCAACCTTTGCTGGCGGCTTTGAATACAGTTGCGCCCACGAAGGTTGACTTCACTTTGTCTGCGAAGCTTTCCGCACTTTTATGCGCTCCGCTAAGGCCACTTTTGTATTCGCTGTCGTCAAGTCCTAACTTGACTTTAATTGTTCCATCAGCTCCTGATGCCATTTTTCAACCTCCTAGGTTTCTAATCTGGCCAGAAGTTCTGCTTCTATTTCTTGCGGTGTTCTCTCCTTTTCCGGTCCTTCTTCCTCTGGTAGACGGTAATACCTCTCTAGACGTTGTGCATGAGTTTTCTCTTCCCCTTTTAGGTTTGAAGTGTCTCTGGTTCTGTAACCAATAACTCGTATGATCATGGTATCGTCGTTTAGCGCATTAAAAAGTGCTTTAAATTCGAACCAGTGAAGTTTGGCATCTAAAAGGTTTATATTGTATTGCTGTCTAAAGGCTGCATATATAAGATCCATATCGTATTCGAATCGATAGCCTTGTCGACCATTTGTCTTGGCATAAGATTCTCTAGGCTTTTTGTCGCAAAAATAAAAGCCCATTATTGCTTTCCATAGGTCTTTCTGATCACCTTGAAAAGTGAACGGATTGATTCCTATTCGATCGCAAATAATGGGCAGCTTCAGTTCTTCTGGTATTGCGTTATCTTGTATAACGCTGTCAACTCGGACCCAGGTTCTAAAGTCTGCATAGATAGCTAGACTCGTTCCGTTAACGTCTATGCTTTCCGGAAGGTCTTCTCTCTCTAGCCACAGCATTTCTTCCTCCATATCGTTTGTCTGCGTATTCTAATGTCCTGTTAAATTTGTCCATAGACTCGCAAAGCTTGTCGATTCTGTCCAGATTCTTCTTCTCTTCTTCCGCGACTTTTGCCTGCTGATCCTTTAAAAATTCATCCTGGAAGATGTTGTGCAAAGTGAAGCAAAGCTCAAATTGTGCAGAGCTTTCTTCGTACCCTCTGAATAGCGTTTCAAAGGCTCCGTCTCCTAGAATTTTATTAATCAAAATAGGACAGCCCTCTAGAGATTCTTTTCCGAATTTGCTTAGAGAATTCTGTTCTGTCGCCCAATTTTCTAGGGCTTCAATCTTAGAAGTGTCCTTTACATCGACTAAGAATCTGTGTCCGTCAATGTCGATTTCTTTTAATAGCTGCTTTTGTAACTTTAGCTCCATGATGTCCTCCTTATATTTTTATGTGCTTTACTCTGTGGCGCTGTCTGCGGTAAATGTTTTCGTTTTAATATTGAATGTTCCCGGTACCTGATCGCCTTGTTGTGCAAATGTTCCAGAGCACATTAGTTTGCCTCCGGCCTCTCCGCTTCCTGGGTTATCTGGTTGCACTTCGTAGATTCTTTGATATGCTACAAAGTCCCCAGATTTAGGTGTTTTCTCGTTCCATGTTTCCACTTCGATTTCTTCAAAAGTAGAACCGACTTTCTGCTCTTTACCTTGCAAATATACCCAGTAGTTAAAAGCATCCCCTGGATATGCTCGGCCCTCGTAGGATACTGTAGGCGCATAGCCTGTAACCTGGCTTTGACTTCCAGCTTCTCCGATATATTGCACACCGTCGTCTGTAGTAGCGTTCAAGGCTTGCTCCCAGTTTGTCAATCCTTTACTGGCTAGAACGTAGCTCTCCGAGCCTGTGAATTTGACGTAATGTAGGTTGTCTTCGACCTTGAGTTCTCTGTTAGGTAGTTCTGCTGCTGCCATTATTCAAACCTTCCTTTCTTTTCGTAGGTTAATGTCATAGAGCAATAGAAAGTTGAAAGCGCGGCCTCTTCTCCCGTGTAGTCTGAAGGTAGCGTTGTGAGCGTGACCTCTTGTGGTGTTGCTTCGTCTAGCACGAGATTTGGGAAACCTTGCGCCTCTTCCTCCGAGAGTGCCTGTGCTAGTGCATACAGTATTCTGGATAAGTCCAGGCGTGCTTTCGTGTCCTTTCTGCTTGCTTGAATATAAATTTCAAAAGGGTATGTAGCTCTATAGCCACCACCCAGATAGTGTTCTATTTCTTCCGTATATCCGCTACTTTTGAAAAGTAAGGCAGTGTGCTTGGAGTCGTTGAAATACTCCAGGCACCACGGTATGTTGTTGATATTGATTGAAGAAAAGAAAGTATATAATCCATCTTCAATCTGTTTAACGTCTTCCAGCTTTATGATCTTCTTTTCACTCATCTGAATTCCTCCTTAAAAAACTTTTTCACGCCTTCCATCCAGGCAGTCTTTCGTGCTTTCAAAGTTTTAGGCCACCACTCAGAACCTCCTTGTCTATAGCTCAAACTTCGAGTTGTATAGACTTTTGTTTCTCCGTGTTTAGCCCATGGACTGTGGCTATGGGTTCCGATCATCACTCTTCCTGTATGTTGGAAGTGTGCGTATGGCGTATCCCATATGATCCAATCGTTATCCTGTGCCGCCCATCTTAAAGCTGATGTTCTCAGCGTTCCTTTTCCGATAGGCACGTTCTTGTTCGTGTCTTGAACGATAAGCTGCTTTAGCTTCAATCTAGATCGGCGGAGCGCTTTGGTTTCTCTGGCCTGTAGCTCGGCCACCGGGATATCGACTATAACTTTTAGATGATACTCACTCACATGTTACCTCTATGAATTCCGGCGTATTTCTCAAGGGATTTAGAATATTCACATTTGTGATCTCGTAAATGTCGCCGTGTGCTTCGATACGGTCTCCGGTTCTGAACGTGAACTGCTTGTCTGGCGTCTTAAATTCTGAAGGGGGAACTAGAATCTTGTCCGCTTTATAATCGTTCACGTCTATC